>Ga0074044_10001226_pt1 | contig 23570 bp, 25 predicted proteins | sample BogForMeECP23OM1_FD_94443 | JGI IMG/M metagenome (GOLD analysis project Ga0074044, IMG submission 94443) | Bog forest soil microbial communities from Calvert Island, British Columbia, Canada - Bog Forest MetaG ECP23OM1 | ecosystem: Environmental > Terrestrial > Soil > Wetlands ... | reverse complement strand
TCCTTCTGCTCCTGGGTCGGCTCCTTGCCGACGCAATAGGTGCGGTAATAGCAGGACTTGTAGCCGTTCCAGGTCAGCGCCGCCAAATCCATGAACACGATGTCGCCGGGCTGGATGATGCGGTCGGAAAAATTGCGCCAATTCGGCCAGGTGTTCGGACCGGACGAGACGATGACGTCTTCGACGTCCTCCATGCCGGGGATGTTGTAGAGGTATTGCATCAGGTGCGCGGTCACCTGGTTCTCGGTGACGCCGGGGCGCAGGAATTTCATGCATTCCCAATGGGTGGCGTCGCCGATGGCGCCGACGATGCGGAAGCATTCCTGCTCGTCTTCGTTCTTGACGGCGCGCGCGTCCATCATCGCGCTCATGCCGTCGGTCCAGTTGATGTTGTTCTCCTTGAAGATGTTGATCATGTTGATGTCGATGAAGTCGCAACCGAGCTTCTGGCCGGCGACGCCGTTTTCCTTCATCGCTTGCAACACCGCCTTGGTGAACTTGGTCACCTGCTGGGTTGCGGCCGGACCGGCGGCGCCTTTGATCCAGGTGAACGAGTGGCGCACGTTCTGCTTCGGGATCCACGGCGAGTGGCGCTCGACCTGGATGCCGATGTCGCCCTGCTCGAACAGGATCGGGGCGCCGTCGCCGCACAGCATGGCGTAGCGCAATCCCGGCTTGAGCCGGGTCCAGCCCGGCGACATCACGCCGGTGATATAGCGAGAGTTCTCGTCGTACATGCACAACAGCGCGCCAAGGCCGTGCTTCTTCATCATTTCGCGGGCCCGCTCGATGCGGTATTTGCGCAACCGGTCCCAGTTGACCCGCTGCTGCCAGTCCGTCCCGACGACGCCGAAATTCGCTCCCATAGCGTTCTCCCATTGCTCGGCCTACGATCAGCCCACCTTTGTCCGAAAAAACCCGGCCGTGCAAGCCACCGGAACAATGACATAGCGGAATGTCTGCAATGACTTGATGGATAGGCTTGGTTGCAACGCTTGGCCTCGACGGGAGATGATGATGAGCAAGATAACGCGCCGCAGTCTCGCGCGGCTGGGGCTCGTTGGAGCGATGGCAGCGCCCGCTGCGCCGGCCGTGGCGCAAGGCGAAAAGCGGCGCTGGCGCATGGTCACCTCGTGGCCGAAGCGTCTGCCCGGCCCGGGCATGTCGGCCGAGCGCGTCGCCGAGCGCATCGGCGCTCTTTCGGGCGGCCGCTTCGAGATCACGGTGTCCGCGGCGGGCGAGGTCGTGCCGGCCTTCGAAGTGCTCGACGCGGTCGGCACGGGCGTCGCCGAGATGGGTCACACCGCCGCGTTCTACTGGCAGGGCAAGGAGCCAGCCGCGGCATTCTTTACCACGGTGCCGTTCGGGCTCACGCCGAACGAGCACGTCTCCTGGATCGACGCCGGCGGCGGCCAAGCGCTGTGGGACGAGCTTTACGCGCCGTTCGGCGTCAAGCCGTTCATGGGTGGCAATACCGGGGTATGCATGGGCGGCTGGTTCCGCCACGAGCTCAAGAGCGTTGCCGACGTGCGCGGCCTGAAAATCCGCTCGCTCGGCCTCGGCGGCGAAGTCTATCGCCGGCTCGGCGCCATCCCGCAGACGACGTCGCCCGGCGAAATTTTGGTCGCGCTGCAATCGGGCGTCATCGACGGCGCCGAATTCGTCGGCCCCGGCTCCGACATCGCGCTCGGCCTGTACCGCTTCGCGCCGTTCTATTACGGCCCCGGCTTCAACAAGCCGAACGGCACCGGCGAGTGCATCGTCGCACTCAAGGCCTGGGCGACGCTCGACGACGAGGACAAGGCGATCGTGGCGCACGCCTGCGCCGCGGAGGCCTCCTTCGCGCTCGCCGAGATGGAGCGCCTCAATATCGAGGCGCTAAGCACGCTCACCACCCGCGACAACGCGCAGCTGCGCACGTTCCCGGCAGACCTCGTCGCCGCGGCGCGCGCGCAGGCGAGCGATGTACTGGGTGAGCTGGCGGCCAGGAGCGACAAGGCGCGCAAGGTGCACGATTCCTACATGGCCTTCCGCGAGAGCATCTCCGCCTGGTCGCGCATCTCGCTCCAGGCGGTGCTGGAGGCGCGGGAGGGGTAGCGTACGCGCCGCACGTCTGCATTCGGTCTGGTGCGGTCAACTGAGAATCGCCCCGATAACAGCTGGCTTCTTTTCAGATTTGTCGGCGGCCTGCTCGAAGAACGAGTCTACCCAAGCAAACTCTTTCGCGACTATTGTAGCTACCTCCGTAGGGACGACATCCGACACAAACATGGCGGCTTTTCGCAAATCGAAAATTGCGCATTTGCAGTCTGAAAATTGCTCCATTTGTAGATGCTGCTGCTTCAAATAGATTCCAGTCGCAGCAATCTTCTGTGTCATCGCTGGAGCTTTGACGTTCCATAGCGTAACCAGGCGGCGCCCCGCCTTGCTTTCGATCCCGAACTCAGGTGCGAGTCGAATCGTCAAATACCCCTTTGGGGTTGTGCATAGCGCGCTTGGTGGAGCAAAGAATTTCGATTGCTCTTTTTCCTTTTCCAGCCAACGTGCGAGAGATTTGAGGCCTGCAAGGTTATATTTGCGTTTGGTCTCGTCTTTGATCCCAAGGATGACTTTCTCACAATCTACATATGGCTTTCCTTCTACAGTCATCGCATGCGCCATCGCCTTGAGACGCCAATAATAATCGTATCCCCCTGGCTCTAAGTACTTGCCGTACGCAGTCGCTTTCGCGGCCGGCGTGTTGGCGCAGAGCTTCAAGAAAGTAGTTAGCGCGATCTTTGGCATGGGAGACGATTTCCATCGAGTTCAGTCTTCGTGACCGGCTCGACCTGATCCTCGAGCGCTGCGCGAAAGAGATTAGACCGAGACATTGAATTCGCCTCACACTTCGCATCAATCTTCCGTAGAAGCTCGTCTGGAAGGCGTACGGAAATCGACTTAAGAAGTTTCGGTTTCATTATGCCGCCTCTGAAACTGTAAGTAATTGCAACCCTTCAATTGCAGGGAAAGATTCTTTTTTGGGACCGGCATTCTGCCACTTCAAGGTACCCAATTCTCTTCCAAGACGATAAGCATTCCATGCTTTTATGATGATCGCGGCCTTTTCCGCGTCGGACATATCGCGCTTTCGCGACGCGCGGTCTTTATTCAACCGCTCGCGTAACAGCAAAATCGGACTATGTTCGGAAAGATTAGCCCCATCTCCCAATCTCGCGATGAACTGGTCGGCCTTCGACTTTTGTACTTGGGCAAAAAAGAAATGAAGTGCACATACCAAGCCCGGAGCCACTACATCACGGATTTTGTAGCTGAGGCGAACACTTTCGCGAATGTCAGGACTGATGCCCAACAAATCGAGAAGTTCAGCGACCGTCGGCGACACTGCACGGTACTGCAACATCCCGTTTTTGATTAGCCAAGCTTGGCGCAAAACCGCAGCTAAGGTTGATGTGTTTATTTCTCGCCGATCTTGAAGAATTTCGCCAAGACTTCGACGCATTCCAAGATCGAACGTATCGAAGACCGTATCGTCGAGCCCCTCAACGACTATGGCGTCGAAGCCGCGGCCCGCCTTAATTGAGGCGGCTAGGCGATGCTGGCCGTCTAACAATCGGCCACTTTGACCAACCTTGATAGTCTGGCCGTTTAAGACCCAGGCACCCGCTTTCATGTCCCGAGCGTATTTTTCGACAACTGCGCTCGCAATCGACCGGTTTCCTTCGTTCGTTTCGAGTATCTTCTTCGCGCGCTCAGGCGTGACATGCTCAAGATGAACCTTCAGGCTTTCTGACGGCGGAGACAGTTTCCCATTCTGGTGAGCAGCCGGAGGCACTCTCGTGATACCATCAAACCGTGCGTCTTCTTGAATGTCCTTGATTTTTGGGAACGATTCGGTCCCGTGCGAATATCGCAAGACCCCGACTGACTTCCCCGCCCGATACGCTTCCCATGCCTTAATCGTGAGAGCGGCGACAGCCGTTTGATTTCGATGGCCACCCGCTAGAAGCAATTCTTTCATTTGCCGTCGAAGAATAAATGGCGCGTTGCCCTCGGCCTCCGTGGGCTCAACCAGTTCCTGAAAGAACTTGTCAGCGAGTCGTGCGTCAACCTGCGAAAAAAGATAGTGCAGCGCCGCCGCCACGCCGTGGGGAAGTGTCGGCGACACGTCTCGGGTTAGACTTACGCTAGTGCGAATATCTGGATTCGCCGCAAGAACACCTAGCAACGTTTGGCCTGAGACTTTCTTCGCCTTGCCCACAAGGCTGTCGTTTGCATAACGCCATACAAGCAATAATGCTGAGGCCAACGTACGTCCAAACGGCTCACGTCGAATTGTAAGGATGTCAGCTAGCGTTCGGCGCCTGAGTGCATCAATCGAATCGAAGTGCGCATCATCTACTCCCTTAACTACCAGCGTCTTGAAGGGCTTTCCGGCTTTTTGACATGCATGCAGACGAAGCCGCCCAGACATCAATTCTCCCTTGTTACTCAATATGATGGGTTCGCCATTGAGCTTCCAAAGCTCGTTCGCCATGTCTTGGGCATACGCAGATACGGTGCGGTGATCGATTCTAGCCTTGTTGCGGACATTGCGAAGGAATGCAGCGGCCAACTGTGGCGTCACCGTCTCGATCTCAAAAATGAGCCCGTTCATGTCTTGCTCGCTTGTGCCAATCTTGCAATTATCAAGGTCTCATGCCAATGCCATGGGTGCAAGAAGATTCTTGTATGACATCTCACGGCGTCTATATATCTCGGCACCGTAATACGCAAATATGTTTTTTAAATCAATATGTTAAACCGTTGCCATTCTTAGGATTTCGACATTCCGTGCGCCTGGATGATTTGTGAACAATTGGTAGATCTAGAGCTACCTGCTGACGATTGTCACTCGCTGCCGTCGCCATTCGCGATTCGCTGGGTTCGCACTCGGGTGCCAGAAGCTAGCAGACGCTGGTGACCGCTGGTATATCTTGCCTATGAAAAACCCAGTCATTTGTCGCGATCCCGAGATCATGGGGGGAACGCCTGTATTCTGCGGGACACGCGTGCCGGTACAGACGTTCATCGAGTATCTCGAAGCTGGAGACTCGATTGATCAGTTTCTTGAAGGTTTTCCGTCGGTGACGCGCCAGCAGGTGATTGCCTTCCTGGAAGAGGCGAAGGACCGGCTCGTCGAATCGGTCTCGTGAGAATTTTGCTCGATGAGTGTGTCGACTGGCGGCTGTCGCGCGCCATTCTCGGCCACGACGTCAAGAGCGCCCGTCAGATGGGGTGGATCGCCGTAAAAAACGGCGAGTTGCTCGCTTTGGCATCCGAGCGTTTCGACGTATTCGTTACGGTCGATTGGAATCTATCGTTCCAGCAGAATGTACGGGGATTGCGAATCGCGGTGATCGTTCTTCACGCAACGACAAACCGGCTCACTGAACTGCTGCCTTTGGTCCCGAATCTTCTAACAGCTATCGCTTCCGCGAAGCCGGGCGTCGTTACTGTCGTGGGCTCGTGAATTCAGCATGGACCCGCGGGTGACGATAGGGTGAGCGTCACGCCTTGAGTGTGTGCCGTCACATCTTAAACTTCACGATCTTCTGCTGCTGCTCGCCGAGCTCAACGATGCGGTCACCAAAACCCGGACGTCGGAAAAGGACTTAACCGACGCCTCGACGGCCAAATCCGATCCCGCTGTCGACAGTGCGTCTTTGCTGGCCGCGCAGCGGGCCAAGCAGTCGAGCTATGCCGATTACATGAGCAACGCAAACGATGCTAAAATCGTCTTCGAATCGCTGACCGGCCGGCGTATCACCGATGACAAACTCAAGCCGACTGTAACGATTTGAAATTCACGTTCGGAAATGCGCATCTAAAATGCACACAGGATATCGGGTCGCAATCGCTGTCGTGCTGATCGCAACATTGCTTCCGTCCCAGGCTGTTTTGGCGGATGATGCACCCGCCGCAGCGCTCGCCGGAGCGCCGTCCGCCAACCCGCCCGTGTCCGCCGCGGCGATGGCGGAATATCGCCGGGCGCTCGCGGAATACAACAAAGTCCACGAAGCGTATGTGGCCGCCGCCAGCGCCTACTGGTCTTCGATCGGCGACAAGCGGCAGCTTCGGTTTTCCAAGCGGGCGCGCGGCGAGCAAGTCGTGCTCGATGATTACGTGCTGACGCAGCCTCCGGTTAATACGGGGCCGCCGAAGCCGATCGATCCCTCCGCGCCGAAAAAGGAGGCGCCGCCGGCGCCCACCGTGCCGGTCGTCGCCGACTTTCTCAACGCCGCGAAGCAGGAATACAATTTCACGCCGCGCCAACCACAAAGCGACATCGAATTCAAACGCGCTTACGCGGAGGTGGTGGCCGCGGCGGGTCTGACCAAAGATCAGGTGGTACGGATTTACGGCTTCGAGGCCACCGGGAACGGCGGCTACGACGTCCAGGCCGGGCTTGAATACAATAAGCTCGGCGCGCGCGCGATTACGACGGCGCTCGGTTACAACCAGTTGCTCGCTACCAACAGCGTCGAACTCATGGCCGAGTCAGGCGATCAATTCGTCGCAAGTCTGGAGGCCAAAGCGAAACGGCTGCCCGATAAGGAAAAGGCGGCGCTATGGAACACGATCGCCGTAGTCCGCAAGATGATTACGTTCGCGCGCAGCGTGCCGGATGATTGGGGCCAGCACGAAATACTGGCGGGCACTCCGAAGGGTCTCGCGATTCATGCGATGAATCTCGATCTCGACGTTGGCCCGCTGCTGCAAACGCAAAAGCTTATGGACTCGGTCGTGTTCGCGCACCGAAAAGGCTACGGCGCAAGCCTGACCGCGGCCGAGCTTGAAATGATGAATCTGACCGGCGACGGCAACGGCTTCGATATGATCCGGATGCCGCAGGATTTGCGCGACCAAGTGCCTACCGCGAATTTTTTTCAACGGCGCGGCTATGCGGATAATCCGGTCGCGCAAAGGAATAACCTGGTCGCGTCGCTCATTGCGGCGACGGACGCATCGATGGACCAGGAGATCAAAAAGCAAGGCGCGAAGGATTTGATGGCCGCGTTTCCCGAATAGGAAATGCAGGAGCGGTGGCGCACGCTCCCTCTCCCCGCACGCGCGGAGAGGATAAGAAGCGTCACATCTTGAACTTCACGATCTTCTGCTGCTGCTCGCCGAGCCCATCGATGCCGAGGCGCACGATGTCGCCGGCGTGCAGGAATTTCGGCTCGGGCTTGAAGCCGATCCCGGCGCCGGCGGGCGTGCCGGTGATGATCACGTCGCCGGGCTGCATGACGAAGAATTGCGAGCAGTACCAGACGAGATGCGCCACGCCGAACAGCATGTCGCGGGTTGAGCCATTTTGCCGCGTCTCGCCGTTGACCGTGAGCCACATGTCGAGCCGCTGCGGGTCCCTGATCTCGTCCTTGGTGACGAGCCAGGGGCCGAGCGGGCCGAAAGTTTCGCAGCCCTTGCCCTTGGTCATTTGGCCGCCACGTTCGTTCTGAAACACGCGCTCGGACACATCGTTGGCGAGGCAATAACCGGCGACCGCGTCCATCGCCTTGTTCTTGGCGAGATAGCGGGCGCGGCTGCCGATCACGACGCCGAGCTCGCACTCGTAGTCGAGCTTGGTCGAACCCTTCGGAATCATGGTGTCGTCGTTCGGCCCGCAGATGCAGCTTGGCGCCTTGTTGAAGATGATCGGCTCCGTGGGCAGTTTCACGCCTGATTCCGCCGCGTGATCGGTATAATTGAACCCAATGGCGATGAAATTGCCGACCTTGCCGACGCACGGTCCGATCCGGGGGGTGCCGCGAATGAGCGGCAGCTTGTCGGGGTTGAGCTTGCGCAGCTTGGCGAGACCTTTTTGCGAAAGCACGTCGCCGGCGATGTCGGGGACGATTTTCGACAGGTCGCGGATGCGACCCTGGGCATCGAGCATGCCGGGCTTTTCGCGACCGGGAGCGCCAAAGCGAACGAGTTTCATGGAACTCTCCTTGGGATCGGTGACTGTGGGACAGATTATTCTCAGAACGCGCCCGGGAATGTTCCGCCGTCGATGAGAATATTCTGTCCGGTGATGTAGCCGGCCTGCGCCGAGCATAGGAACGCGCAAGTCGCGCCGAGCTCGTCCGGGTCGCCGATGCGTCGCGCCGGAACTGCGTCGATGCGTTCGGCGAGTGCGGCGCCATAGCTGATGTTCTTTTTCTTCGCGGTCGCTTCGACGTTCGAACGGAAACGGTCGGTCTCGAATATCCCCGGCAGGATGAAATTGATGGTGACGTTGGCGGCGGCAACCGATCGCGCGACCCCGGCGAGGAAGGCGGTCAGGCCTGCGCGCGCGCCGGAAGAAAGATCGAGGCCGGCAATCGGCATTTTCACCGAGCCGGAGGTGATGTTGACGATGCGGCCGAATTTTTTGGCGATCATCGGGTCGATCGCCTTCTGGGTCAGCTCCACGGCCACGATCATGTTGGCGACGACGCCATCGAGCATTTTTTGCCGGTCGAGCTCGCGGAAATCGCGGAACGGCGGGCCGGCATTGTTGTTGACCAGAATATCCGGCTCGGGGCAGGCGGCGAACAGCGCCTGCTGGCCTTCGGGCGAGGCGACATCCGCCGCGACCGGTATGATCTTGGCGCCGGTCGCCTGGCGCAGTTCGGCTGCCGTCGCGGCGAGGTGTTCCTGGTTGCGGCCGTTGATGACGACCTCGCAGCCGGCCGCGGCCAGCGCCTTGGCGCAGGCGCGGCCAAGCCCACGGCTCGACGCGCAGACGATGGCCTTGCGGCCCGCGATTCCAAGGTCCATGCCTAAAAACTCCCCGCTGCTGACTTCAACGCCACGTCAAGCCGTGCCGCCCGGATGTCCTGCTCTCGCAACTGAACACTCCCGAGTCAACAACACCCCAACCACTGAGCCCCTTGCCACTCGTCCCGAACGGGTTGGTCACCGCGCTTGTGCTCATCGGAACCTTGGCGGCCTTGTCCGCCATCACCGGCGGGGTCGCGGGCTATGGCACCGGCGCCCGCCCCGCCTTCGTGTTTCGTGCCGGGGGACGACGCCAAAGGAACCGATCGGTGGGATTTGCTGCGATGCAGTTTTAGGGCCACTTCACCACCGGCGGCATCGAGGACAAAATCGACTCGACATTGCCGCCGGTGCGCAGCCCGAAGATGGTGCCGCGGTCGTAGAGCAGATTGAACTCGACATAGCGCCCGCGGCGCGCGAGCTGCTCCTCGCGCTCGGTTTCGCTCCAGGGTTTGGTAAAATTTCTTCGCACCAGCTCGGGATAGACGCCGAGGAAGGCACGGCCGACGTCCTGGGTGAAGGCGAAGTCGGCTTCGAAGTCGCCGGAATCGAGCCAGTCGTAAAAGATGCCGCCGATGCCGCGCATTTCGTGGCGGTGTTTTAGAAAGAAATATTCGTCGCACCACGCCTTGAATTTGTCGTAGGGCGCGACTCGGGCGTGCGTATCGCAGGCAGCCTTCATCGCGGCATGAAAGGCAAGCGTATCGGGATCATGCTGCGTGCGGCGGCGGTCGAGCAGTGGGGTGAGGTCGGCGCCGCCGCCGAACCAGGATTTTGTCGTCACAACGTAGCGCGTATTCATATGCGCCGCGGGCACCTGCGGGTTGTGCGGATGCGCGATCAGCGAGATGCCAGAGGCGAAGAAGTGCGGGTCGTCGGCGGCGCCCGGAATCTCCTTGCGGAATTCCGGGGCGAATTCGCCAAAAACGGTCGAAACGTGGACGCCGACCTTCTCAAACACGCGGCCCTTCATCATCGCCATGACGCCGCCGCCGCCACCTGCGCCGGTGTGATCGGTGCGGTTCCATGGCGTGCGCACGAAGCGGCCCGCCGGCCGATCGGCCAGCGGCGCGCCGGCGGGGAGGGCATCCTCCAGCGCCTCGAACGCTGCGCAGATGTCGTCGCGCAACGTTTCGAACCATTCGCGTGCACGGTCCTTGCGCTTTTCGATCTGTTCAATAGCCATGGTCCGCCGCAGTGCAGGCTAGCTTTGTGCACAATGTCACAAAACTGCGCCAATATTGATCCATTGAAACGGCATGCCGAGACCCATTATGCCGATCCGGGCTTTTCCAAGCCGCCTCACCCGCCGCCGATTGGTCACGGGCGCAACCAGCGCCGGCCTGGCCTTGATTGCGGTGCCCGCCTTGCTGCGGCACGCTGTGGCGCAGAGTTGGCACGCCGGCAACCCATTCAGCCTTGGCGTTGCGTCCGGCGCGCCGCGCCCGGACGGCTTTGTGCTGTGGACGCGGCTTGCGCCGCAGCCCCGTTCGAGCGATCCGGCAGCTCCCGCCGGCATGACCGGCGGCGATGTCACCATCACATATGAGATCGCGGCCGACGACGCCATGCGCGACGTCGTGCAACACGGCGAGGCTATTGCCGAGCAGGCCTTTGCCTATTCGGTGCATCTCGATGTGGCCGGTCTGCAGCCCGGCCGGCCGTACTGGTACCGCTTCACGAGCGGCGACGCGACCAGCCCGGTGGGACGCGCCATCACCTTGCCGACGGCCGGAGCATCGCTCGATCGGCTGCGCTTCGGCTTCGTCTCCTGCTCCAATTACGAGCACGGCTATTTCTCCGCATATCGGCATCTCATCGACGAACAGCCCGAGGTCGTGCTGTTCCTCGGCGACTACATCTACGAGACCATCGAGGAAAATCGGCCGATTGTGCGCCGGCACAGCGACGGCATCGAAGCCGCGACGCTGCCGACCTACCGCAACCGTTATACGCAATACCGCCTCGACCAGGACCTGCAGCGCCTGCATGCCGAGGTGCCGGCGCTCGTCACCTGGGACGATCACGAGGTGCAGAACGATTATGCCGACCAATGGTCGGAATATTTCGACGATCCGGCGCAGTTCCTGCTGCGGCGGGCGGCGGCCTACCAGGCATTCTATGAGCACATGCCGGTTCGGCCGGTCCTGTCGCGTCCCAACGGACCGCTCATGCGGGTCTACGATCGATTCACATTCGGCGACCTCATCGAAATCTCGATGATCGATGGCCGGCAGTATCGCTCGCGCGAAGCCTGCTACGGCCCGCCGAACAAGGGCGGCGGACATTTGGAGAGCAACGCCAGCTGTCCGGAGCGGCTTGCGGCCGGCCGCACCATGATGGGCTTCGCGCAAGAAGCGTGGCTCTACTCCGGCCTGGCCCATACCAAAGCGCAATGGAACGTCATCGCCCAGGACGTTCTGATGGCGCAGTACCGGCAAAAGCGCTACGACGTCGAAGGTTTCTGGACCGACGATTGGGATGGTTACCCGGCAAATCGCGCGCGCCTCCTCAAGCGCATCCATGACACCAACGTGTCCAATCCCGTCGTCGTCGGCGGCGACAGCCATTGCTTTTTCGCCAACGATCTGCGGCTCGACTTCGACGACCCGGCTTCGCCGGTGGTGGCGACGGAGTTTGTCGGCACCTCGATCTCTGCGTACGGGCCGCCCTACGACTTGATCGCGCAGACATTGACGGAGAATCCGCACGTTCATTTCTTCGAGAGCCGGCGACGCGGCTATGTCTGCGTCGATCTCGAACGCGCGCACATGCAGGTGCGCATGCGCGTCGTCTCCGACGCGCACGATGCAAACGCCGACATATCGACGCTGAAGACATTTGCGGTCGAAAGCGGCCATCCCGGCGTGGTCGAAGCGTAACGCTGCCTTAGGGCCTACTCGGCGTCGACCTTCTCGGCCAACCAGACCTTGATGAGAGATTGATACGGCACGTCGCGTTTATTGGCGGCGACCTTGATGCGATCGAGCAGGCCCTGCGGCAGGCGCAGCGATATGGCCGTCGTGGAAAGCTTCAGGTTCGGAAATCTCGCCCTTTGCGCCTTGCTCAAGTCGAAATAATCGGCCGTGTCATGCGATTCCCAGAATGCGCGTTCTTCCGCTTCGCTGCGGAATCTAGGAACGGCCTTCAGTTTGTTCTTCATAGCGAGACCTTTCCTTTCGGCTCATAGGCCGCACCGAAATTACGCGGATCAGCGTTGCATTTCGGCGTATCGTAAAGCTCACCTGAAGCCGACGCCCGCCGGCCGTCCTGCCGAAGGCGTGATAGCGTGTTTCCTCGGCGCTATGTTTCTCATCAACGAAAATAAGCAGGCGGGGATCGAGAAAAACCTCCTCCGTTTCTCTTTGGGTAACTTGATGCTTATCCGCGCTCTTCCGGTCAATGCCGTCGTCCCAGTCAAATCCGACAACTTGGCTGAGGTCGAGCATAACTGAATATTACCATAATATACAACGGTTGCCAAGCTATGCGCCTGAACCAGGCATGGTCGCCATCCCGCCGGTCTGCCGCAGTGCTTCGCCGGCCACCATGGCGGCCGCGACCGCGACATTGAGCGAACGCAGGCCGGGGCGCATCGGGATCGCGAGGCGGGCATCGGCGGCGCCGTGAACTTCTCGCGGCACGCCCGCGGATTCGCGGCCGAACAGCAAGACATCGGCGGCCTCGAAGCGGTAATCGAGATAGGACAACGTTGCGCCGGTCGAAAACAGCACCAGGCGGTGGCGCTCGCGCCGCCGCCAGGCCTCGAAATCGCGCCACGAAGTATGCCGCACGATCGTCACGGCATCGAGGTAATCCATCCCGGCACGGCGGAAAGCGCGGTCGGAGGTCGGAAATCCCGCCGGCTCGATGATGTGAGCTTCGATGCCGAGGCAGGCGCACAGGCGCAGAATGGTTCCCGTGTTCTGAGGAATATCGGGTTGATAGAGGGCGATGCGCATGGCCGATATTCGAGCGGTTCAGTGCCGACGAGGCCGGACTTGTGCGCGCCGGCACGCGCACACTTGCACTCTCCCGGCAAGGGTGCCAATAAAACTGCGCCGGAATGCGTCGCCGCTGGCCTTCCCCAGGTCGGTGCGACCGCTCCATACGCCGCCTAGCCCCCTCCTTACCTCCCCCGCTTGCGGGGGACGGTGGAGCGGGGGCGGCGGTTCGCAGCGCGGATGGAGTGATCGGCAAGACGGAAGAGGTTTGAGACTGTGACAGCAATCTCATTGGCGGAGCCCAGGCGCCGCGATTTCCTTTACATTGCGGTGAAACCACGCCCACCAAGGCATAAGGTTCGACTATGAGCGGACATTCGACCTACCAGCCGCACAGCCCGTTCATGCAATGGTTCGAGCGGCGGCTGCCGATCGCGGGCCTCGTGTATTCGTCCTTCATCGCCTATCCGACGCCGCGCAATCTGAACTATTGGTGGACGTTCGGCGGCATTCTCAGCTTCATGCTGGGCGTGCAGATCGCGACCGGCATCGTGCTCGCGATGCATTACACGCCGCATGTCGATTATGCCTTCAATTCCGTCGAAACGATCATGCGCGACGTGAATTACGGCTGGCTCTTACGCTATCTGCATGCCAACGGCGCCTCGTTCTTCTTCGTCGCCGTCTACATCCACATCGCGCGCGGCATGTATTACGGCTCCTACAAGGAACCGCGCGAGGTGTTGTGGATCCTCGGCGTTATTTTATTCCTGCTTATGGTGGCCACCGGCTTCATGGGCTACGTGCTGCCGTGGGGCCAGATGAGTTTTTGGGCGGCAACGGTCATCACCAATCTGTTCTCGGCGCTGCCCGGCGTCGGCGAACCGATCGTCACTTGGCTATGGGGCGGCTACGCCGTCGGCAATCCGACGCTCAATCGCTTCTACTCGCTGCATTACCTGTTGCCGTTCGTCATCGCCGGCGTGGTCATGCTGCATATCTGGGCGCTGCACATGGTCGGCCAGAACAACCCGACCGGCGTCGAGCCGAAGACCGAGAAGGACAGCGTGGCGTTTACGCCCTACGCGATCGTGAAGGACGGCTTCTTCATCGGCGTGTTCTGTATCGTGTACGCCTGGTTCATCTTCTACATCCCGAATTATCTCGGCCACTCCGACAATTACATCATGGCCAATCCGGGCCAGACGCCCACGCATATCGTGCCGGAATGGTATTACCTGCCGTTCTACGCCATCTTGCGCGCGATCCCGAGCAAGCTCCTTGGCGTGATCGCGCTTGCGAGTTCCATCATCATTCTCGCCTTCCTGCCGTGGCTCGATACGTCGCGCGTGCGTTCGGCGAATTACCGGCCGCTCTTCCGGCAATTCCTGCTGATCTTCTTCGCAGCCGTGATCGGCCTCGGCTATCTCGGCTCCCAGGAGCCGTCAGGAGGCTACGTGGTCGCTGCCCGCATCCTCACCCTGTATTACTTCGGCTTTTTCCTGATCATCCTGCCGCTGCTCGGATTATTCGAAAGGACCAAGCCGCTGCCGCACTCAATTTCGGAATCGGTGCTGCGCAAAGGTGTTCCGATCGGCGCGTCGGCGCCGCCGCCGTCGGGCGCCCCAGGTTAGCGGAGGCCGGATATGAATCCCCATCGCATCCTCATCGGGTTCGTCCTCGCGGCGTCGCTGTCCGGTATGGCAGTGCGGACGACGTCGGCCCAGGAGGCCCCGCCGCGGCAACATTGGTCGTTCGCCGGTCCGTTCGGTGTGTACGACCAGGCGCAGCTCCAGCGCGGCTTCAAGATCTATCGCGAAGTCTGCTCGAACTGCCATAGCTTGAAGCTGTTGGCGTTCCGCAATCTCGCCGACCCCGGCGGCCCCGGCTTCACCGAGGCGCAGGCCGCGACGGTCGCGGCCAGCGTCCAGGTGACCGACGGCCCGAACGACCAGGGCCAAATGTTCCAACGACCTGGCGGCATTGCCGATCATTTCCCGCCACCGTTCCCGAACGATCAGGCCGCCCGCGCCGCACTGGGCGGCAAACTGCCGCCGGATATGTCCGTGCTGGCCAAGGCGCGCAGCTACGAGGCCGGCTTTCCCAAATTCATCTTCGACGCTTTCACCGAATATCAGGAGGACGGCCCCGACTACATTCACGCCATCCTCGACGGCTATACCGACCCGCCGGCCGGGTTCACGCTGGCGCCGGGTACCCAGTACAACAAATATTTTCCCGGCGGCGCCATCGGCATGCCCAAGCCGCTCAATGACGGACAAGTCGAGTACACCGACGGTACGCCGACCACGGTGGACCAATATGGTCGCGACGTCGCCGCCTTCCTGATGTGGGCGGCGGAGCCGACGCTCGATACGCGCAAACGGGTCGGCTTCCAAGTGATGATATTCCTCATCGTGTTCACCGGCCTGCTCTACTTCACCAAGAAGCGGGTCTGGCACGATGTCCTGCATCACTCGACCGACTGACACCACAGCTTCCCCCTTTTCCGGACCGTAGCGCCGAGATCCACTCAGAACGACCACCGCCGCATCATGACGAAGCCGCCATCGCCGACGAACCAGGCGATCAGGGCGGTCACCAGCATCAGCAGCAAGCTGACGATGATCGTGGCCGGAATGGCGGCAAGCGCCGCTTTGATGAAGAACAGGACCAGGCGGGCAAAGGGTATGCGCAGGTCGACGATGACAAAGCGCTGGGCATCATTCTCGCTCATGACGGGGTTCTCCGGTTGCGTCGGCCGCCATGGTTCGCCAGAGTGACGCCGGCTGCAAGCTTTCCTACCGCTCCGCGTGAGGTCGGGACCTGCTGCGGCGACGCGGTTGGGAAATGAAATGGGGCTCGAAATCATGACCACTGTCGCGTTCGAGAATGATCTCAAGGCTGCGATCCGCACCATCCCGGACTATCCCAAGCCGGGCATCATGTTTCGCGACATCACGACGCTGCTTGGCAACGCGCGGGCATTCCGGCGCACCGTCGACGAGCTGGTGCAGCCCTGGGCTGGCGGCAAGATCGACAAGGTCGCCGGCATCGAGGCGCGCGGCTTCATTCTCGGCGGCGCAGTGGCGCACCAAGTGTCGGCCGGATTCGTGCCGATCCGCAAAAAAGGCAAGCTGCCGTTCAAGCGCGTGAGCATCGGCTATTCGCTCGAATACGGCATCGACGAAATGGAAATGCACGAGGACGCCGTGCTGCGAGGTGAGCGCGTGATCCTGGTCGATGATCTCGTCGCCACCGGCGGCACCGCGGAGGCAGCCGTCAAGTTGCTCAAGCAGATCGGCGCCGATGTCCTCGCCGCCTGCTTCATCATCGATCTGCCGGACCTCGGCGGCGCCGAGAAAATCAGGAAGCTCGGCGTGCCGGTGCGCACGCTGGTGTCCTTCGAGGGGCATTAGGGCAGGTTCGCCCCAAGCCGAATTAGCGGGCTGTTCGCAAATCGCCTGCGGGTGTCGCGGCATTGCCGCCGAGCGCGGCACCGAGCTTGCCCATCAGCAGCCGCAGCTCGAGTTCGCGAAACTCGGCGAAGATGGTGGCGATCCAGCCATGGATTTCGGTCGGCCCGCCCTGCCGCTCGGTCATATAGGCGCCGAATGAGAAACTCGGCCGGTCGATGACGCCGCGCACGATCGGCGAGAGGCGCGGTATGCGGATGACGCCGTATTCGGCGCGGGTCGGCGGAAAATCCGCCTTCGTGAACATGACCGACACTGACTCGTTGTGCACGGGCACGACCGTGGTCGTCCCCAACTGGCGCCGCAGCTCGGCATAGCTGCGCACCGTCGCCGGTGCCGGATCGCTAACGAACAGCACGATCGGCTCGATCAGCCGCCGCCGCGCCGCCTGCACGAAGCCAATCTCCGTCATCACCGCGAAAAACTTGTCGAACGGTCCGTATCCCAGGTCGATGATCGTGGTGCACGGAGGGCTCGTGATCAGCCGGTCGAACAACGCCATCTGCCCGCGCGTGTCGGCGATATCGACCGTCGAAACGAGGTCGGGGAAATGGCCCGCGAGAGCAGGCTCGCGTGGCTCCAAATCGTAGCCGATCAGGGCCCGGTCGCTCGCGCGGATGAATTCGATCAGGAGTCGCGCGATCAGCGTCTTGCCAACCCGCGGCCGCGGCGATGCGATGATGTAGAGCGGCACCTGCTGCGGCATCCTGGCAATCGGTCCATTCCGATTCAGCCGCCCCCTCCGTTCGCTCCCCCGCTCGCGGGGAGGGAACGGAGGGGGCGTGCGCGTGGCGAATGACTTACTGCGCGGACCTGACGACTTGCACGCGCGGACCGCCCGCCGCCGTACCGCCGCTCGCAACAATGTCGTTGAGCTTGATGCGATCGTATTCGCCCCACACGTTGCCGAGCCAGTGCCGGACATAGCCGCGCAGCACGAACGAGTAATTGGCCGCTTCGCCCTTCAGGCCCTTGTTGGCGACGAAGGTGAGGAAGGGAACGGAGGCGAGCTCCACCTGCTCATAGGCCATCTCGTTGAGCTTCGGGATGGTGATCTCGACGGCGTCCTTGAACTTCTTGAAATACGAGGCGTAAGTGGGCTGGTCCCACTCGAAGAAACTGGTGTTGTTGATGAAGTTCTTGACCAGATAATATTTGCCGTCGGTCGTGAAGGTGGACGTATCCTCGATTTCGTTCAACGAGGCGATGGACGAGCCGAGGATATGGAAGACGACGAAGGTGAGCTGGCCCTTCTTCACCGCTTCGAGGAAGCCGATGTCGCGCAATGAGCGCAGCGTGGGCGACAGCAGACCGGCGCGCACGTCGATGACCGTCACGCTCGCGTCGGTGGTCGACAGCGTGTCGAAAATCCGCATCTGGTCGGAGACCGAGGTGACGTCGACGACGTCGCTGATGTCGGGATGAAAGCGCTGCAAGGTGCCTTTGGGCGATTCGGTATCGAAGGCGCGCGTCGGCACGTGATGCGCCGTGAAATAGTCGAGCAGCGTGCGGGCGACCGTCGTTTTGCCGACGCCGCCCTTGTCCGCGCCCACCACGACCACTGTTGGCTTGGTCATTGTCTTTTTCCCCGCTGACGCCGTGCCGCCGCAAGGCCCGATCCGTTCGGCTCAGCAATCCACCGGAAGACTGCGGCAAAATTCAAGCGCGTCCCGCAATGCTCCCCAACGGAAGTTCTACACATCCCCGGCTCTGTTTGGAAGCCTCCTGATGCGGCGCGCAGTTCCGAACTCGATATGAGCAGCCTATTTTCAGCTCGATATGGTTAATTGTGACGCGATTGCGACTAATTGCCGGTGTGCGGACCCCACGGTCCCGAAGATGGGTCGGACGCCGGGCCGGGCGAGGGGTCTGCAACCCCGGCCGGCAACCGCGCAGGCGGCAACGGTCCGTTACTCGCGGCTTCGCCCGGTCCGCCCTCGGCAGAACCCCACGGCCCGCTGTCCGCGGAACCCCACGGGCCGCTGGGCGCCGGTCGATCGGCGTCGGATCGATCATCCGCATCGCTTTCTTGCGGGGGCAGCGCCAGCGGGCCGGGATCATGGCCGCCGGCGAATTTGACGAGCGCCGCGACCCGACTGGCGACGGTCGGATGGGTATCGAACAGCTCGCCAAAGCCCATGCGCGGGTTATCGACGCACATTTCCATCACCGCGGAGGTCGCGCCCGGAAGTTCGCCGCGGCCCTCGATCTTGCGCAGCGCCGAGATCATGGCATCGGGGTTTTTGGTGAGTTCCACCGAGCCGGCATCGGCGAGGAACTCGCGCGATCGCGATAGCGCCAGGCGAATGACGAACGACAGGACGTAGGCGAGCGCGATGAGTCCGATGGCGAGCAGGATGGCCACGCCCGCACCGCCGCGCCGACGCTCGTCTGATCGCGAGCCGCGGAAGCTGAAGCCGTTGTAGAACCAGAGCCGAAACACCAGCTCCGCGAAGAACGAGACGACGCCGGCGATGATAACGGCGATAACCATCATGCGCACGTCGCCGTTACGGATGTGCGTGAGTTCGTGGCCGAGCACGGACTCGACCTCGGCATCGTTGAGCCGATTGAGCAGACCCGACGTAACCGTGATCGAGTATTGCTTGGCATTCATGCCGGTGGCGAAGGCATTGAGCGCGTCGCTCTCCATCACCTTCAATTTAGGCATGGTGATGCCGCGCGAAATGCAGAGATTCTCCAAGAGATTGTAGAGCCGCGGCTGTTCCGCGCGCTGCACCTCTCGGCCGCCGGTCATCGCATCGATCATGCTCTGGTGGAAGAAATAGGCGATGACCACCCACAGCGCGGTACCGACGGTCGCCCACGGCGCCGCCTTGATAAGATCGATCCAGGCCTGCTGCATCAGCGTGTTGAGATCGGCGTTGGTCGACAGCGCCTCGGCCGTCAACGCGCCGGCATAGACCAGCACGTAGACGAGCAGGAACAGGCCGACGAGGAGCGCGATCGAACGGTGCCGGTTCGACTGGATATGGCTGTAAAGACCATAAGCGGCCATGGCTATCACCCCGTCATTCCGGGGCGCGGCCAAAGGCCGCGAGCCCGGAATCCATAATCACGAAACGTAAGGTTCTCGACGATCCGACCCATGCTTGATACGGCGGTGGCTATGGATTCCGGGCTCCTCGCGGAGCCTGTCATCGGGCCGGCCACTTCGGGCCGGACCCGTTGGCTGGGCCCCGGCATGACGGCTCTAGAACTTCACCTGCGGCGCCTGTGTTTCGGTCTTGCGGTCCTCGCCGAGGTCGAAGAATTCCTTCGGCGCGAAACCGAACGAAGAGGCAAAGAGCGCGGCGGGAAACCGCTGGATGCCGGCGTTGTATTCCTGCACGGCATTGTTGAAGAAGCGCCGTGCTGCGGCGATCTTGTTCTCAAGATCGGTCAGCTCCGCCTGCAATTGCTGGAAATTGGCACTGGCCTTGAGATCGGGATAGGATTCCGAAAGTGCGAACAGCTGGCGCAAGGCGCCGGTGAGCATATTTTCGGCCGCCGCCTGCTGCGCCGGCCCCTGCGCGGTCATCGCCGCGTTGCGCGCTTTGACGACTTCGTCGAGCGTGCCGCGTTCGTGGGCGGCGTAGCCCTTCACCGTCTCGACCAGGTTGGGAATGAGGTCATGCCGCTGCCGCAGCTGCACGTCGACGTCGGCAAAGGCTTGGTTAACCCGTTGCCGCATGGAAATGAGGCTGTTGTAGACCGTGATGACCCACAGAATGAGAGCGACGATCACGGCAAGGACGATCAGGGTCGAGGTGGACATGACGAACTCCTTCGGCATGCGCCCCCTCCCTACCGTGCCCCCGCATGCCGGGGAGGGTAAGGCAGGGGCGTGGGTTTGCAGCCGCAATCAATAGCATAGCCGCAATCCATGACAGCGGCGAGCGGCGCTCGCGCGGGCCGGCCGGTCGGCCGAAGCCCTGCATTCACCTCCAGATATAGGAGAGTTAACGCGTTCGTTAAGCTTAGCTCTTGATGATTGTCGCGCGGCTTGTCCTGTCGTTGTAAAGCCTCAGAGGACAAACAGGTATGCGCCATGCTGAAGCAATATCTAGGCTCGCTGTCGTCTGCCGGTTCGGATGCCGACATCGTCTCGCTCGAGCATTGCCGACGCGACGTGGTGCCGCAGGGCGACCCGAACGAGATTTCAGAGGACGCCAACGGGCTCGCACAGACCGTCCGCGATCAGCTGGCGCGCGAGGTCGCCGACATCGAAACCGCGACCGCCGCGTTGCGCAGGGCGGAGCCCGCGCTGGAGTCTTGGACCAAGACGCCGCCGCCGACCGGTCGCAAGCCGCGCCCAGTATGGCTGATCATCGGGGTGCTTTGGCTTTCGACGGCGCTTGTCACCGCGGGTGCGGTCGTCGTCATCGCCACGCTGGCCGGCTAGATCGAGCGTAATTCGATCAATCGAATTTGGCTGCTGTTATCGCCCCGTCCCCGCGCTTTCGCCGGAATGAACGCAGAGCAGGATGATCCGCTCAATAAGCGTTGCGGTAGCCGGCGGGCGAAAGCACCGTGCGGGCGATGATCTTCAAGTCGAGCCAGAGCGACCAATTGTCGATGTAGAACAGGTCATGCTCGACGCGCTTGCGCATCTTTTCGTCGGTGTCGATTTCGCCGCGATAGCCGTGAATCTGCGCCCAGCCGGTAATGCCCGGCTTGACGTTGTGCCGGCGGGCGTACAGCGAGATGCGGCGCTCAAATTCGTGATCGTGTGACAGTGCGTGCGGCCGCGGGCCAACGAGCGACATGTCGCCGGTGAGCACATTGAAGAGCTGCGGGATCTCGTCGATATTCCAGCGCCTCAGCCAGCGGCCGATTCTGGTCAATCGCGGATCGTCGTGCGTTGCCTGCGCGATGACCGGACCATCGTCGAGCGTACGCATGGTGCGGAATTTGATGATGCGGAACGGCTGCTGATTGAACCCGTAGCGGCGCTGCACGAAGAACACCGGGCCCTGTCCGTCCAGACTGATGAGGGCGGCGACGACGATGAGCAGCGGGGTGAGCGCAATGAGTGCGACCGCCGCGACAATCAGATCGAACAGCCGTTTGCGCGCGATCTCGATGCGCGACAGCGGCCGGCGCGTCAGCTGCAGACTGGTGAGCGGGCCGAGCTTGGAGAGTTTGACTTCTTCGAACTTGTGCAGAATCTGTTCAGGCCCGATGTGAATCTCGACTGGGAGCGCCAGGAAGGTCTCGGCGCAGCGTTGGATGATATCGGTGGCCGACCAGGGCAGCAGCAGGAAGATCGCGTCGGGCTCGAGGCTGCGCACGCTGGCGACCGCCTCGGCGAAGTCGTTGTCGAGCATCGCCTGCCGCGCCTCGGCCGATGCAGTGGCGGCAACCGGCGTCAGAAAGCGGCAACCGACGATGTTGATGCCGTGCGTCCACGGCTCATAGCGGTTGACGAAGGCGCCGACATTCGCGCCGGTCCCGATCACGAAGATCCGCTGCGCGGAAATCAGGCCGGTGGCGCGCGCCAGCGCGGTGACGCGCACGATGAAGAAACGCAGCACGATGAGCCCGGCGAGCGTAGCGATATAGAACAGCACGATCCAGCCGCGTGAATAGTCGACGCTGATCTGCGCCAGAAAGCCGAGCATCAGCAGGCAGATCAGCGTGACGTTCCACAATTGGATGGTGCGCCCGGCGTGCGGCTTGAAGGTACAGAAATTCGGCAACCGGTATTCGCCGCGGAACAAGTTGGAGACGGCGAAAATACTGGCCGCCAGAACGCCGACCTGGACGAAGGAGGAAATGTTGCCGGGATTGCCATAGGCGACCAGGTGATAGGCGATGCCGGTGAGGCAGGACATCGCCACGATGAAGGCGACGTCGGTCAAGAAAATCGTCGCGGCAAATGTGCCGCGCAACAGCACCGCCCACGCGCGCAGGTACCGGCCGGTCTGCGGCCGGGACGCCAGCGTGTAGCTTGGGTGGGTGTTCATCAGCCCTGTCGCATTCGTCGCGTAACGTGTCCCGACGTTGCCCCGAATTGAGACACCGGCGGTGGTCACGTAGCGTTGTCGCCAAAACCATGCCAACAAGGGAAAGCGAGCATTGGCGCGCAAAAATCGGTCGCGCCGGCCGTGTTAAGATTAATGCGTCGGCGCCGGCCGATGGCTGCCGGAGGAGGGACCATGCAGGGCAAGATCGCGCTCGAGGAACATTTCGCGATTGCGGAGACGCTTGGCGATTCCAGCGGCTATTTTCCCGATCGGGTCTGGCAGGAGGTCAAAAGCCGCGTTCTCGACATTCACGAACGGCGACTCGCCGAGATGGACGAGCACGGCATCGCGATGATGGTGTTGTCCCTTAACGCGCCGGCCGTGCAGGCCATTCCCGATCCGGCACACGCTCGAGACATCGCGCGCAAAGCCAACGATTATCTCGCCGAACAGGTGCAGAAGCGGCCGGATCGCTTTGCCGGTCTCGCCGCGCTCGCCATGCAGGACCCCGACGGCGCGGCGCGCGAACTCGAACGCTGCGTCAAGGAGCTTGGCTTTCGCGGCGCGCTGGTCAACGGCTTTTCCCAGGTCAACGATCAGGAGACGGCCGTCTATTACGACCTGCCGCAATACCGGCCGTTCTGGGCTGAGGTCGAGCGGCTCGATGTGCCGTTCTATCTGCATCCGCGCAATCCGCTGCCGCGCGACGCGACAATTTATCAGGGCCATTCCTGGCTGCTCGGCCCGATCTGGGCCTTCGGCCACGAGACGGCGGTGCATGCGTTGCGGCTGATGGGCTCAGGCCTGTTCGACGCGCACCCGCGGCTCAACATCATCCTCGGACACCTGGGCGAGAACCTGCCCTATGCGATGTGGCGCATCGACAATGCCAATGGCTGGATCGAGGACCGGCACAATTACCCGGCGAAGCGGCGGATGCGCGATTACTTCTGCGCCAATTTCCACATCACGACGTCGGGCAATTTCCATACCCAGGCGCTGATCGACGCCATGCTGGTGCTCGGCGCCGACCGCATCATGTTCTCCGCCGACTGGCCGTTCGAGAATATCGACCACGCCGCGCGCTGGTTCGATTCCTGCCCGATCAGCGAGCCAGACCGCCTGAAGATCGGGCGGACGAACGCGAGGCGGTTGTTCAAATTGAGCGGGAGCTAATCACTTCAGCCAGTCTCAGCTGGCTTAATTACCATGGGCGGCTCCCACCCGGCTGGACCACTCGAAGGTCATTGATTCCGAACGCGTTTTCGGATTGAATTCTAGGTAGCGGTCCAGACAGCTACATTGTGCTGCGTTGTCGCATGTCGGGACTGCGGGCAACAGATTCCATTCACGCCTGGGTATCCGTGACAATCTCGGTC
>Ga0074044_10001225_pt1 | contig 23584 bp, 21 predicted proteins | sample BogForMeECP23OM1_FD_94443 | JGI IMG/M metagenome (GOLD analysis project Ga0074044, IMG submission 94443) | Bog forest soil microbial communities from Calvert Island, British Columbia, Canada - Bog Forest MetaG ECP23OM1 | ecosystem: Environmental > Terrestrial > Soil > Wetlands ... | reverse complement strand
TCCTGTGGAAGTTCTATCGGTCGGCCTACCAACTCGGCTACCACGCGGCGATGATTCCCGCGGAGTTTGGCGGCCTGGGGCTCCACGGCGTTGGAATGCACGTTTTCCTCGAGGAATTAGGATGGGGCAGCGCCGGCCTCGCGATCAGTCTCGGGGTTGCCGGCTTTCCGTTCGAGGCGCTCGCGGCCACTGGCAATCGCGAGCTGATCGATCGATACGTCAAGCCGTTCGTCGCCGATCGCGAGGCTAAATACATCGGATGCTGGCCGGTCACCGAGCCGGCGCACGGCTCCGATTGGGGTTCCTCGATCCTCGACGACGCCGATCCGACCAATCGCGGAGGGCGCGTCATCGCGCGCCGCGAGGGTGACGATTACGTCATCAACGGTCAGAAGGCGGCGTGGGTATCGAACGGCACCATCGCAACCCACGGACTGACCTACCTGATGGCAGCATCAAGCAACGGCAAACCGCGCTCCGGCGCCGCGGCTTTCGTTCCCTTCGACCTGCCAGGGGTGTCCAAGGGCAAGCCGCTTAACAAAATTGGACAGCGCGCACTCAATCAGGGTGAGATCTTCTTCGACAACGTTCGCATTCCCGCGCGTTACATGCTGGCCGAAGGGGACAACTTCCAGTTGTTCGGGATGCAGGTGTTGACGAAGGCCAACGGCACCATGAGCGCCGTGTTCACGGGCGTCGCGCGAGCCGCCTTCGAGGCGGCGCTCGACTACTCAAAGCAACGAATCCAGGGCGGCAAACTGATCTGCGAGCATCAGCTGATTCAGAAGCATCTGTTCGAAATGTTTACCAAGGTCGAGGCTTGCCGGCGCCTGTCGCGCGCGGCGATGGAATACAATGACGCCGCGGCCATCCCGGCACTCGAGTACGCGATGGCGGCAAAGACTTTCTGCACTCAGGCAGCCTTCGAAGTCGCCAGTGATGCCCTGCAGGTGTTTGGCGGCAACGGGCTGAGCAAGGAGTACGGGATCGAGAAAATCTTCCGCGATGCCCGTGCGTCGCTGATCGAAGACGGCACCAACGACATGTTGAGCATCGCCGGCGCGCAACTGATCCTCGCGCAAGCGTGAATGTCGTAATTTTCCATGCTACTTGCCGAGATGCGCGACGGCGTTGCGCAGCGGAGCGCTGGAGATCTGAATCAGCCCCCCGAATGGCCGGTCCAGCTCAAGGATCATGAAGATCGCGCCGGAAACCGAAAGCGCGCACAGGAACAGCGTAGCTATGACGGTCGCATTCGGGGGCGCGAAAAGGCCGAAGCTGAGAAAGATAATAGTCACCCAGAAAACCAGCAACACGAGAAACGGCATAGGGATCGAGCGGCCGCCCTGCTCGAACAGCAACAACCGGGCCTGTCCAATATCGATGCTCATCTTTAGGGCTTGAGCCTGGAGCGAGCGCTGAACCTCGTTTTGCGGGGAAAGTTCCTGGATCTTGTCGAAGAAGCCTTCGGCTACAGCCGCGTTCGTCGCCAACTCCGCGCGCCCGGAACGGTCCTCGGGCCAGATCCGATCAATCATGCCAGCGGCGGACAGCTTGAGTAGATCGCGAGCTTCTTTCGTCTCTGACCCGTAATGGGCCAGCACGCGATCAAGCAGGATGACGTTGGCGGAGAGTTGTGTGATTTCGTTTCTCTGCGCGTCGTAAGAACTCTTTGCCGAGCTGATCAGCAGAGCGAGAACCAGGGCTGACATCGTCGCGGTCAGGGCCATTCCCAGCTTGATTACATCCTTGGACTCAGCGCTCAGATGATGCTCAGGCAGAATCAGGCGAAGGGCCATCCCGAGAAGCGCTCCTCCAAAGACACAAGCCAACACGATCGAACCGATGCTCATCGGGCTCACGATCGATCCCCCCGGTGTTCAGATGCTCTCCCTGAATGTTGAGGTTCCGCCTGTCGGCTCGTAGATTGGCTCATCTGCATTCCTACCAGCCGCGCAACCAAGATCGCTAGATAGAACTGCCCGGTGATACCCTCAGCGACCGCCGCATAGCGGGCCTGCAGAGTTAGAGGTGTGATATCGCCAAACCCGATGGTCGACAGTGTGGTGAGGCTGAAATAGATGAGAACCGGGATAGTCTGTTGCTCCGAAACCGGACCCGCACTACCGAAGCTGAAAGCATTCGGCTGCAAGTCGTGAAGTACTATATAGAACAACCCGCACGTCAATCCGAGCAGCAGATAGGTCGAAATCGACATGCTGATGACTTCCCGCGTGACCTCCTTCTGTTTCAATACGGCACGCAATTCATTCCACGTAATGTAGGCAAACAGCAGCAGCCACAAAACCGAACCGGCTAGGTAGAGCGAATGGCTTGGTGCGAAAATCACGACCAATCGTTCCGCAATCGCGGGAATTCCCAGAGTCCAGGCAATGATGCTTCGCCTCCTCCTCTGGGCTAGAAGCGTTTCTCTTTCGCCCACCAGCTCATCGACATCGATGTTGTAAAGGGCCAGCAGAAGGAGCACCAACATCGCGGTGCTGAACATGATAGCGCCAGCTCCGGAATCGCCGATCAATGGTCGTACCAGAAACGCGACGACGATCGCTACGAGCAGCACAGTATGCCTGCGCGGCGCGAGACGAAGGCGGATTTCTTCTCGCAATTGTCCCAGAAGGCTGGCTTCAACGGACGGATGATCCCGGCGCACCATCGCTACGGCTTTTGCTCGGCTTCCGCCCGGATAGCGGCGATATAGGCGACGGGAACGACCCGCCCAATCAAGCCGTCATGGGCCATTCGACGTCGCAAAGACAACCTACTCGTCCACTTCTTGCCAGGTCTTGTCGGGATTGAACACGGCCATTTCGCTCGCTAACTTGGCAGTGTCGGGCCCAAGATCTTTTTGAACGATGATGCCGTCCTGGTTGATCATGAATGTCATCACTCCCGAAGCGCGATACTCGGCCGGATAGGCCAGGAATGCGAATCCATTGGTCATTTTGCCATTGACCAGGTAATTCCTTGCTCCGCCCGGGGCGTTTTTGCCCTGCTCTGTCAGCACTCTGTAGTAGTACCCATGAAATGGGATAGGATTTCCACCACTGTCCTTCTTGTACCCCTGTGCGGTCGCGCTCGCGACGAGCGGCCCAATGGGACTCCCGGGCTGTCCTTCGGCAGCTTCCCAATACAAACCGTTGTGTTTACCGGGATCGCTCAGGATTTTCTGAGCGAACTGATTTGTGCTTTCGCCATCGTGCGCTTCACTGGCATATTCCGACTGGGCGTCAACTAGATCTTCGAGAACCTTAATCGTGAACAGCTCGTTGCGACCTATTCGTCTGTACAATAGCTCTTCTTTGCCGGCGGCAGTATCGAAAACCCAACCGCCATTCTTCTTTACGAGTGGAATTGGAACTGGCCAGTTGTTGGCGCCGACATAAAGAATGACGCGACCCTGACCGTCGTACTCCAGCCGATGCATCTCCTGATAGCGCCGCGCGAAGTCGTCGCGGGCGTTCTTGTCGGCAACTGGATCTCCCGATGAAATGACCTGATCGGCATCTGGGCCCAGTATGGAACTCAGCGCTTTAGTGTCGTCGGCTTTGCCAGCGGCGACCAACGCACTGGCCGCAGCGTCCGGTGATGCGAACACTTGCTGCGTGGCGGTTTCTTCCGCGGACGCAAAACGCAGGAAGAACAGGCATGGCAAAAGAAGAGCTGAAAGGACCAGTGAGCTTCCAACTCTGGAATAGTTGAAAAAATTAGTCATGAGTCTTTTCCCTGTCGCGTTGGCGGCGCGGTGCAGATCAATGTCGAGGCATCCCCTTGTCATTTCATTCGGCGCCATTGGAATTCCTCACTTACCTTTTTTACCGGCGCCTCGATTCGCGGCGCCGCCTTGCTGTCCACCGCCTCCGCCGGTCCCGCCGCCTCCGCCCCGTTTGGCATTACCGCCGCCAGCGTTGCCTCGTGCGCCAGCGGTTTTTTGGTTCCCCTTGAAGCTGGTTTGTCCGCGGTCGCTGGATGCCCGCGTATTTCCGCCGGGTTCGTATCCTCCACCCAGTGCGCTATTGCGGCCGCCTGTGCTGCCTTTGTCTTTCGCGAAGCCTCGGGCCGGGTCCGCTGCACGATTGGCAGGCTGGGTCGCGGCGGGCCGATTTGAAGCGACGGGATTAGCAGGCTGATTAGGCCGATTCTTCGCAACCTCTTTCTTGCCCAGATTGGACCCGCCCGCATTGTTGGGAAGTGTACTCGGCTTGGGGAAATTGGGTTTGGCGATATTGGGATTGGCCGGCCTCGCAGTTGCGGGGTTGTAAGGCCGCGTTGCCGGAATTGCGCCGTTGTTCGGGCGGTTGATCGCGCCAGCGCCGCTGGAGGGTGGCTTGTTGTTAGGATACGGCATCGTTGCAGGGTAGCTTGGGCGTCCCGCGGCTGGTGGGCGATATCCAGGGTAACCCGCACCAGGGGGTCGTCCCGGGTATACGTTGTTGTTGGTGACGTAAACATTGTTGTTGTACTTGACTGAGCTGCTGTAGCCACCGCCTCCGTACCAATTGCATCCCCAGTTGTTGTGGCCATTGTTGATCAGCGACCCAAGCAAAATCCCGGCTCCGAACGACAAGACTCCCGTGAGGAGCAAATCACTGCCGCTGTATCCCGGCGGCGCCGGGACCGGCGCGCCATAAGCACTGGTAGGATTGTACTGTGGGACGTAAACCGTGTTCGGCTGTGCCGGCTGGATGATGACCGTCTGCTGCACCGAGGGCTGCGCCCCGCCTTGAGCGGCAGGAGGTGCGGGCTGGACTTCAACTTTCTGTTGCGATGTGGACTTGAGCGTTCCCGCGTCCATCGCCATCTTGCGCAGAACCTGGATCGCGTTCATCACGTCGGCAGGCTGGTTGTAGTACGCCTCGCCCAGCGCCGAAGTCCACGCCAGGCTGTCGTTCATCGTTTGAAGCACAGTAGGGAATTGAGTCAGCGACTTGATGCTGGGATCCCATGGCTGCTGATTCACCTGCGCGGCCAACTGATCGCCGCTCAGGTTGGGGTTCTGCTTGAGCCATCGGTCTGCTTCCACCACCTGAGTCGGGTAGGTGGATCCGGCCAGGATCTGCGCCACCAGCACGTCAGGATAGAGCGCGATGGGCGAGACCAATTCCTGCAAATCTTGCGCCGTAGCTGCCCCTGGCGGTGGACCGGGTTCGACGGCGGCGGCGGGAGCAAGCGTGGCCGGTGCCGCAGTCGCAGCGACGCTCGGTTGCGCTTCTGACGACGACGCGGCCGCCGGTTGGTCCTCGCCGCGCGAGCAACCGGTGACCATTGGCGACGTGGACATCAAGACTGCCGCGGCAAGTATCAACGGCAGTGATCGGCCCTGCGGCCTGGCTAGTAACTTCATTGTCGATAAACCTCAGCGTCAGTTGTAGTCACTTCGCTCATGAGCTCAAACTGCCCTTCGCCTTGGAGAGATCGGTCTCCAGCAAGGCGCTATTGCTTCTGCTCGGCTTCCGCGCGGATCGCAGCGGCGATGTCGGTGCTCACCTTCGCGATCGCGCGGCTGTGCGCTGCGGCCAGCGCGTCGAAGCCTTGACCCTGCACGGGCTCGCGCGCGACGGTGCGGCCCGAGCGCGTTTTTCCACCCGCCGTTTTGCGCACGGTCCACACCGCCTCGACGAGCGCCGCGTCGCCTTGAATCGACTCGAAGCGCTGGACGTCGATCGTAATCGTGTAGTCGGGGGTGAAGTTAGCCAGCTCTGCCGTGGCCACCTCCGGCGTGCCGAGCAGCACGACCAGGTCGCCGGCGACGGCACGCGCGATGGCGTCATTCAGCGGCGCGACCCAGCGATTGAACTCGTTAACCTCGACGCGGTTCGGTGCGACCTGAACCACGAACTCCGGCTGGTCCACCGAAGCGGGTATCGTGACTGGGCCGACCATGACCGCGGCGCTCGTCGCCGGCGTGCCGTCGGCCGTCGCCGTGGAGGCCAGCGAATAGAACCGCGCCGGCGCCGTGCTGCATCCGGCCACTGCTACCAACGCGATCGAGATCAGTTGCGCGATACGCCGTGCCATCACTTCGCCTCCCCCTTCTTGCCGCGAACGAGCGCTTCGGGATGGCGCTCGAGATAGTCTGCGAGCACGCGCAACGAGCGGGCCGCACGGCTTACCTCCTGCAGCGTGCTGTCGAGTTGCTGGACCTGCGAGGAATTCGGCCCGGTGAGGTTGCTGGTATTCTCGAGCGTGCCGCGCGCGCTCGCCAGCGTGCCTTGCGCGGTGACCAGCGTCTTATCCAGCTCGTTAATCGCTTTGTGGAGGTCATCGCCGATCTCCTGGAACGGCACCTTGTCGAGCTTCTTGATGATGTTCTCGACGGTGGCCTCCGTCGCTTCGAGCTGCCCCGCAGTGGTTGGAAGCTGCACCGGCTTCTGCGACCAGTCCACCGTCGCCGGGGGCGCGCCGGGAAAAAAGTCGAGCGATACGTACACGGCCCCGGTCAACAGATTCCCCGTCTTAAGCTGCGCACGGACGCCGTGGGCCACCAGGCTGTCGATCATCTTCCTGCGCATGGCGTCGAAATTTTCGCCGGGCTTCAGGTCCATGATCTTAACTCCGAGTCTCTGCGCGTCCACATGGATAATCACCGGCACCGAGAATTCGAAGGTCTTCAAGTCGACTTGCGCGCGAACATCCGCGACCTCGCCTACCGGAATGCCGCGGAACTCGACCGGCGCGCCGGGCGCGAGCCCCCGGACGGAGTCCTTGAAGATGAGTTGGAAGGTCTGCGGATTTCGGGGAGGCGGGTTGAAGGCTTGGGCCCTGTTGCTGAACAGGGTGAAGACGGTGTTCTCCTCGGCCGGCGGCAGGACCGGATCGGTCGCGGCCGTCTCGAAGGCGATACCGCCTATCAGGATCGACAACACTGACTGGGTCTGCACGGTGAGACCGCTCGCCGAAAGCGAAACGTCGATCCCACTCGCATGCCAAAAGCGGGTGTCCGGGTTGACGTACTGGTCGTACGGCGTTTGCACGAACACCTTGACGGTAAGATTCTTGCCGTCCTGATCGAGCGCGTACGATGCGACCTGGCCGACCTGTAGCCGCCGAAAGTAGATTGGAGTGCCGTTGTCCAGGGAACCCAGGTCGGGGGTCTTTAGGATGAAAAAGCGGCCGGGCATTTCGCCGGTTATTATCGGCGGCGTTTCGAGCGCCACGAAGTCGCTCCTGCTCTCCTTCGAAGTGCCGATTTCCACGCCGATGTAGGCCCCGGAGATGAGAGTGCCCAGCCCCGTGACGTTGGCGCCCGATATCCGCGGCCGCACGACCCAGAACTTCGTGTCTTCGACCAGAAAGCCTTGCGTCTTGGGAGCCATCTGCACGGTGCTAATCGCGCGCTGATGGTCATCCGACAACCGGATCGCTGTGACGGTGCCGATGTCGACGCCGTTGTAGTGGATCTTGGTTTTGCCGGCCTCCAGCCCTTCCGCAGATCGGAAGACGATCGTGATCTTCGGCCCCTCGCTCAGAACCCTCGTCACTGCCACCCAGGCGCCGACAATCGCCGCCACAATCGGGATGAACCAAACGAGAGAGAGCCGCGTGCGTTTCTTGGGCACACTCCTCGACTGAGGAACAGAAGGGAGCGGTGGATCGCGATCAGGCATAAGTAACCTCTTTCGAACCTGCCTCTTTCGAACTTGCGGAATCCCAGATCAGCCGCGGATCGAATGACTCCACCCCGAGCATCGTAAACACCACCACCGCCGCAAAGAAGATCAAGCCGGGACCCGGCTCCACCGACATAAGCGGCTGGAGCTGAATGAGTGCCGCGGTGAAGGTATCGACAAACACGTCCACCATCGACCAGCGTCCGATGAACTCGACCATCCTGTACATCCGGACCCGTTGCTCATTGTTCGCGACCGAGCCCTGCTGCGCGGTGATTAGCAGGTATGCGAGCGCCAGAATCTTCGCGCTCGGGATCATGATGCTCGCGGCGAGCACTATGATCGACAGCGGCCATCCCGTGGGCGACCACAGCAGCACTACTCCTTGCAGGATAGTGTCGGACTCGGCGCCGGCCGCCGTGGTCGTCGTCAACACGGGAAGCACGTTTGCCGGGATGTAACAGATCGCCGCGGCTATGAGGTATGCCCACGTGCGCTGGAAGCTGGCGGGCTTGCGGAAGGCAAGCTCCTCGTCGCAGCGCGGGCAGCGTCCCTCGACCTCGCCGGGTGCGGGACGCGAAAGCAGGCCGCAGCCTTCGCAGCTCTGCAGACCTTGCTGCATAGCGGTCATGGCGCCCGGACTCACGACGTTCCCTCCGCCAAACTATTGCCGCCGGCGTCGCGCTGCGCTTCGTCCGCCCACTGGATCTTCTCCCACACTTCGCGGGAGTCGAAGCTGGCCGACATCCCGGCCAGAAGGAAGACCAGCACCCACAGCACGAACAGCGCCATTCCCGGAATCACCGTCGCGTAGTCCGCAATCTTGACCAAAGCTACCAGCACGCCGACCATCATCACCTCGATCATGCTCCAGATGCGGGTGGTCGGATGATGGCGCAGCAGCGTTCCCACCCATCTCGGCGGGCGTTCGCGCCTGGCCCCGAGCACAATCGCCAGCATCAAGCTGATTTGCAGCGCCGGCGCGATGACTGCCGTGAACAGCACCAACACCCCGACGATCTTCTGCCCGTCATCCCACAGGTGCTGGGCGCCTCCGATTACCGTGGTCGAGGCGTCGCGCCCGACGATCGTCAGGCCGAGCATGGGAACAGAATTCGCGACCACGTAGAGCACCGCGGCCGCGAGCGTCAGCGCGAGCGTTCGGTTGAGCGAGTCCTCACGATGGCGCCACAGCTCTTTGTTGCATCGCGGGCATCGCGCGGATGCGCCCGGCGCAAGGTCCGGGATGCGCTGCAACAGGTCGCAATGCAGGCATGCGATGAGCGAAGTATCCCCGACCGGCTGGTTATAACTCATTGCGGGATTGCTTCTGCCGGAGATTCCCCGAGCCTTCCGGCGATGCTCAGATATCGAAGGCTCACAATGCACCATGCGGTCATGGCCGCGTGCAGCACAACCGCCGGCCACAGGACGATGCCGACCGGCTGCGATCGGATGCCGGCAGCCCCAAGGATCATAGCTACACCGAGATTATAGAGCACCATCGCTGCCACCAATCCTCTCGCGGCACGGCTTTGCGTCTCGCCGCGCGCAAGCCAGAATGCTACTCCCAGCGTAAGTAACGCGATCCCGCCGACCCGCGCCACAGTCAAGGCGTCAGATGCTTCCAGCGGCGCGCCGAGCAGCAGTGCCACCGCTGCCGAGGGGAAACACAGCAGCGCCAAGCCGGCGCCTGCTTCAATCACCGCGGTCGCGGTCTGCAGAGCGTCCACTGACGAGGAACTGTTGAACCGGACGCTCGCGGATTTCATGGCTGCTATTGCCTGCCCGTCTAGTCCCTTGCCCGTGCGAGTCGCTCCGCAAGGACCTTTCGGTCCGCGTCCGTCAACTGCTCCGGACCGAGATTGAAGGTCAGCTTGTCGATCGTGCCGGTGAATTTAAACGGCAACTTGTAGTCGTCGTTAACTGCCGTGTAGGTATCGCAGCCTACGTCGAAGGTCTCGTCTATGGTCATCAGCAATGGAATCGTGTGTGGGATCTTCTTGCGGGCTATTTCATTGCCGTCGACTTTTAGCACTCCCTCGCCGCCCTTGCCGGGGCCCGGTCCGTCATATTTGAAGTCGAACACTATCGTGTGCTTGCCCGGCTTGATCGCATCGGCTAGCACGCCGCGGCCTAACGGTCCCCCCTCCCAGCGGTAGTGCGTCATGTCGAGTAGGTTGTAATCGAAGACCGGCTTGCCCTTGAGCAGGTAGAGGCCGTAGCCACCGAAGCGTCCGCCCAGTGTTACGATCATTCCTTCTGCGCCGCCTTTGGGGATCGTTACGTCGGCGGTGATGGTGTAGTCCCTGTCCAAAATACTGGGAGCATTTCCGAAGGGAACGCCGGAAAGCTCGCCCGAGTAGGTGAAAACGGTTCGCCCTGCAACCGCGCTGGGTCGCGGGGTCACGACGCGCGCGAAACCCGAGTTATCCAGGGGCAGAACCTGGTATTTTGCTGCTTCGGTCAGGAACAACGCCTGCATTTCTTTGAGCTTATCCGGCATCTTCTCGGCGAGGTCATTGTATTGCGAGTAGTCGTCGGCGATGTTGTAAAGCTCCCACTTGTATTCGTTCATGGAGGGCATAGGCACGCCTAACATCCACGGCGGAACCGGTGGCGTCGTGGATGCGATCCAACCGTCGTGGTAAATGCCGCGGTTGCCGACCATCTCGAAATACTGCGTCTCGCGTTTCGACGGCGCATTGGCGTTTACCTTGTCGAATGTGTAGCCCATGCTCACGCCTTCAATCGGCTTCTGCTTAATGCCATTGACCTCTTCGGGTGCCTTGATGCCGGCGGCTTCGAGGATGGTAGGAACAATATCAATGACATGGTGGAACTGGGCGCGGAGGCCACCGACATCGTTGATGTGGCCGGGCCATGAAATGGCCAACCCTTGGCGGGTACCGCCAAAATGCGAGGCCACTTGCTTGGTCCACTTGAACGGAGTGTCAAACGCCCACGCCCATCCCACCGACATGTGCGGATAGGTTTTGTCCGATCCCCAATCTCTATAGTGCAGTAACTGCAAAGGCATGGGAACGTCCAGTATGCCGTTGTAGGCAGTCAATGTGTTAAACGTGCCCTCCAAGGTGCCTTCCGGGCTGGTGCCATTGTCGCCGCAGATGTATATGATGAGTGTATTGTCGAGTTTGCCCTCATCCTGGACTTCTTGAATTACCCGGCCAATCTCATAGTCAGTGTAAGCCGCGTAGGCCGCGAACACTTCCGCCTGGCGCGCGTAGAGTTTCTTTTGCACAACTGAAAGCGAGTCCCACCTAGGCAATTTTGCGCCGCCATATGCGGCCTGTCCGTCCGGCCACGGGGTGAGCTGCGTATCCGCCGGAATCACGCCGAGTCGCTTCTGGTTGGCGAAGATCTGCTCGCGCAACTTCTCGTACCCCGTGTCGAACTTGCCTTTGAACTTATCGATCCATTCCTGGGTCGGTTGGTGTGGCGAGTGCGTGCCGCCGGGCACGTAATAGAGGAAGAACGGCTTGTCGGGTGCTGCTGCGTTAAGATCGCGCATGTATCTGACCGCGTCGTCAGCCATGTCGGTCGTGAGGTTGTACCCGGGCTTGCCGATCCAAGGAAACACCGGCGTCGTATTTCGAAAGAGGTAGGGCGTCCACTGGTCGGTTTCGCCGCCCATGAACCCGTAGAAATACTCAAAGCCCATTCCGACCGGCCATTGGTCGAAAGGGCCTGCCGCGCTGTATTGAAAACTCGGCGTGTTATGCTCCTTGCCAAACCACGAGGTGGCGTAACCGTTGTCCCGCAGGATGGTGCCGATGGTGGCGTTATCCGGCCCTATGATGGAGTCGTAGCCCGGATAACCCGTGGACAACTCGCCGACCACGCCGAAGCCGACCGAGTGGTGATTGCGCCCCGTGATCAGAGCGGCGCGCGTGGGAGAGCACAGCGCGGTGGAATGGAACTGCGTGTAACGCAGTCCCGCCTTGGCTATGCGATCCATCGCGGGCGTCGGGATGACGCCACCGAAGGTGCTCGAAACGCCGTAGCCCTGGTCGTCGGTCATTATGAGCAGAATGTTGGGTGCGCCCTTGGGCGGCACGACGCGCGGCGGCCAGTACGGCGTCGAATCCTTGGCATTTTCCTTGATCACGCCGCCAAACGGCATCGGTGGCGGCGGGAGTTGCTTCCCGTCAAGCGTCACGGTGGCGCCGGGCGAACCCGGCACGCCGGTGATTTGCTGTGCCGAAACTCTGGTTGAGCCGAAGCCGGCGATGATCAGCAGAGCAAGTACCGTCAAAGTCGGAACAGTCTTCTGGCGTCGAGCGTTCATCGGGCGATGCCCTCCCTCGTCAATCGTGTCGAAATTGGATCAGTCCTGTGCCGCAAATTCGTTCCACTGCTCGTTCGGGGCCGCTCTGCACGTTCCATCACGTCCCTGGCAACCCGGGACCGGCCGCCCGCGGCCCGCACAGTCTGTCGTGATCCCTAACCACCCCATCCTTGCTTCGCGTAGTACCCGCTCACCTGGTCGACAATCTGCTTGGCCGTCTTATCCGCTAAAAACCCCGTAGATGATGTCACATTCTTCACGCCGCCGGCCGCCAGGTTCACTCCCAAGGTTGCCGCTGCCGTGGCGCCACCTGCCGCCGCACCGGCCGGCCCGGTGACCCCCGCTCCTGGCATGTAGCCGCTGTCCGCATGAGTGCTGAAATCCATCACTTGCTGGGAGCCTTGGTCTGTTTTCTGGTACGCTTGAACTACGGTATCAAGCGTAGATTGACCAGCGCCCAGTCCTATAACCATCCGGCGAAGTCGATTGCCCTCATTGATGTCGGTGAAATTGCCGTCGATGATTAGTACGTTACTTCCAGTGGGTGGCGTACCCCGGCCCAGACATGTTGTGGTGATGCCTTTGTTCGTAAGGTTTGCCGCAACCTGCACACATACATTCTGCGCTGTCTGGTCAGCAAGCTGAACTTGTTGGTCGGTCTGATTAGTACCCGACATCGCTACATATGCCTTTTGGAAAAAGCCCTGGTTCATAGTGACTTCAGAAGGACTGACAGCAAACGGGTAGATGACGACCGCGGAGGGTCGTGCGCTGACGATTGGCGCCTGACTGGATTGTTCGGTTACTTTGGCACCAGCACAACCCGCCGCGATGATCGCGAAAGACAGTAGCATCGTCCTTAAGGTCGTTGAGTTCATCGATTTTCTCCTCACTAGAAAATGTTTATTCTGCATAGACCTATCACACTCAAGGAATCGCGCTCGTGAGTTGGAAACAAATCAATCTGGAGGAGGCACCACGCGATAATAAACGCCGTTCGCGCCGAATGATGGCAGGAACCACGTGTTGGTGCTGCCGTAAAAGTAGTAGGTTGTGCCGTTGACGTATTGTTGGATGCATCCGGCAGGTGTCGTCGGATAGATCGCCCCCATAGCGTACGCAGTGTTATAGCTGCCGGCGGCATAGCCCGAGTTGTAGGCGTTTGTTGCTGCCGCTTGCGAGTTCGCATTGGCAACCGTCGCACCAACGACCGCGCCGACCGCGACTCCAGCGGCGGCGGCGCCAGCAGTGCTCCAGCCCCCGCAATTGGAACAGGTACTGCCGTAGTAGTTCACGGTGGTGGGAGGATGGTAGGTGCTATAGCTGCCACCATAATAAGTACCGGAGCTGCTGTATGTAGTCGTGGCGTAATTATTACTAGCGTGGTAGGTGTCGGTTGACGTGTCACCATAGGTATCGTGGTTATATGTACTTCCGTTGGCACTTTGGCCGCTCCACGACCCGTCGCCGCCCGATGCGCTGCCACCATTGGCGCCGTGAGCGTTCCAGGAACCGCCTCCGCCGGACGCCGTGCCGCCGTTGCCACCTGTGCCACTCCACGAGCCACCCCCGCCCGATGCAGAACCGCCGTGGCCACCTTCGCCGCTCCACGAGCCACCCCCGCCCGACGCCGAACCACCGTGGCCGCCACTGCCGCTCCACGAGCCGCCCCCGCCCGATGCCGAGCCGCCATGGGCGCCGCTGGCGTTCCAGGAGCCGCCCCCACCGGATTCATGACCGCCGTACGCGCCCGCATGCGACCAAGCCCCGGAGAGGCTGGGTATAAGCGCCACGATCAACAGACCCAATAAGCCAACGACTATTTTTTTCATGACACGACTCCTCAATTTGCCTTCTCTTTAATTTGCCTTCAACGACGTTGCTCGCTTCGGAGGCTTGATACCCGCCGGAAGTTGCGGATCCGGGCGGTTGAACGAAATTCGCTTCGCGGATGCAAGGCCGGGCGAGGTGAAGGCGTCCGGGGCGATTACCGTGTCAATTTGCCAATTGGAGAACTCGATCTGATGGCGTAACCCTACCGGGTCAGCGTGGAACACCGCGCGCGCCATTCGGGGCAGCTTGTCGTCCGCTCCGATCCAGAGTTGTTCAAATACCCAGTTGTTGTTGACTGCGACCATGTCCGTGGTGACCCCTCCCATCACGTGCGATTGCCCGATGTAAAAGGCGGTCGTCATCCCGTCGGAGATTCCCTCGTAGGGGTCGGCGACGATCACGTCAGTGAAGGGGTAATAGATGGCGGCATCCCTATGGGCAGCCTCCAACATACCGTCGATCGTAGGCGGGGCGCTGGCCACCGCGACCAGGTTCTCGGCCGGTGCGAAGGCCGACATCGTCTTGCCGTCGTAGTAGAACTCGCTGGCAGGACCATCCCCTGGGGTTATCACCTTGAGTTTGTCGGGCCGCTCTAGGGTTACATCATCGCGCACCATATAAATGAGGGGAGGGCCAAGCCGGCTCGGGTTCTCGTAACTGATGACCGCGGTGAACGACATCGAGTGGGCTGCGGCCAATTTCGCGCACGCGGCCTTCAGAATCTCGACCGCCTTGGGCTCGAGCACTGGCGCGGGCGCCGGCAGCGCCTGGACCGACGCCTTGGCAGGCCTCGAAGCCTTGGGTGCCGTCTGCGGCGTCTGGGCATTGGCGGGCGCGGTCAGAAGTACACTCAACGCCACTAGCAATACGCGCCCGGTTGATTTGTATCGAATCGTCGCAACAAACGACGATGACCGAAATCGAAGTGCTTTCCTTGCGGCGATCATGGGATCATGCCGCATTCAAACATTTTGTTGGCGATCGGCGCCGCTACTCTGTCGATGAAGGCGGCCCGCATCTGTGGATCGCTGCGCAGAAAATTTACGGCTTCCTGTTCCCTCTGCGATTTTGGCTGCCCTCTTTGTTGCCACAACTGCTCGCAGGACGAGTACTGGTATTTCTGGATTACCTTGTTGGCGGCGGCGTCCAATAGCGGATGCTGCCCGTACTGCGCCCTGGCTACGCCGGCGACTAATAGTACGGGAACAGCTACCAGGACTACACGCTTCAGTTTCGATTTTACATTCCGCATTGGTTCTGCTCCTCCATTTTTGCTTCCCCTTTGTTCTCGATTCGATCATACGCACATTCTGCATCGCGCGGTCGGCGTGCGACTATTGTACCAAAGTACAATGCTCTCCCCGATAAATGAAGGAAAGTTCGATTCAATCGTCATATCAGCCTTGAAGGTGCTCATTTAGCTCTTTCAGCATACGGCGAATTTCTGGATTTTCCGGCTCGAGCTCATCGAGGCGCTGCGCATAGGTCAGCGCTTTGGCCGGATCGCCAGACTGTTCCAGGAAGTTTACCAGCGCGGCGAGTGAATCGCGGTCGTAAGGATGCGCTTTGATCGAGCGCTCCAGCGTCTCGATCGCGGCGCGAGTCTGGCCAGCACCGTTTAACGCGACCGCATAAACGTAAACATAGCGCGCATTGCCTGGTTCGGAGTGCGCGGCGGCGGCCAGCAGGTCGAGCCCTGGCGCACTGCGCTTCTGACGCACCATCAGCAGACCGAGCGCGTGTTCGAGCGACGCGTCGTTTGGCGAACGACTGATGGCGTCTTTGAGGATGCGTTCACCTTCTTCATCCCGGTTCTGTGCGCGATAGAGGTCGGCGAGGTTGACCGCCGCAGGCGTGAAACCCGGGTCGAGCGATAATGCGGTTTTGAGTTCCGCTTCCGCTTGGTCGAAGTGATTCTCCCGGGCGTACAGCAATCCCAGATTCAGATGCGTCTCGGGACGGTCCGCGTTCAATTGCTGTGCGCTGATGTACTCGTCAGTGGCTCGACTGAAAGCAGCGGCAAGATCTCCAGGAAACTTGTCCAGCAGCAACCCAGCGAGCACTTCTGCCACTTCGATCCGCACGGCGCGAATTGGATCGCGGAGAAGCGGTGCCAGTGCATTTGCGCTGGCGCTTGGATCAGAGTTTGACAGAGCGCGGGCGCACGCGCGTCTCACCAACGCCGAATCGTCGGCTACTCCGGCGCGAACCGCTGGGTCGGTCGGAGGCGGAGCGTAGCCGGCGAGCACGGAAAGCGCGGTGGCGCGAGAGATCGCCGGCTGCTCACGATCCGCGACCAATCGTTCAAGCGCTTGCTGTGCCCCGGGTGCGCCGGCTGAGCCGCCATCCAGTGTCTCAGCAAAGCGCTGAAACCCCCGGGCTGCATGCCCGTACCAGTGGTCCACGGAATCCAACGCCCACTGGGCCGACTTGTCCGTGTGGCAATTGTTGCACGCGTTGGGAGTACCGAGCTTCATCGACAGGTCGGGGCGCGGAATGCGGATGCTGTGATCTCTACGCGGATCGACAACCATGTATGTGCGCGTTGGCATGTGACATTCGACGCACTGCGCGCCCGCCGATCCCATCTTGTGGAAATGATGTTTCGGCGAATCGTACTTTTGTGCGGAGTGGCACTGCATACAAACGTCGTTGCCGGTGGCACGAAGCTCGAGACTGTGCGGCTCGTGGCAATCGCTGCAGCTCACGCCCACATGGAACATCCGGCTCTGGATGAAAGAGCCGTATTCGTAGTCCTCTTCCTTTATCTGCCCATCCGGGTAGTAGAGGTCCTGCTCGAGCAGCGCCACGCGATAGTCATCTCCCACCGGCTGGCCGTGCACGTAGTCTTCGTGAATCTCGCCGCGCCTAGAATGACATCGCGCACACATCTGAATCTCCCGCTCTGACCGGCGCGGCGAGCTTCGACGCGCGTTGCCGGTTGCTAAATCGATCGGCCATGCAACGCCCTTGCTTTCATCAAGCGCAATCACCAGGCCCTCAGTTGTGTCGAGTTTCTTCCAATCGCCCTTCTTTTTCGCCCACGCCACGTGATTGGAACCGGGACCATGGCAGGCCTCGCACGACACATCGATCTCCGAATAGGAAGTGGAAAACGCGCGCGTGCGAGCATCGTAGTTCTTGTGCACGTTGGTCGAATGGCAATCGGCACACATGTAATTCCAGTTCTGATCGATGCCGGTCCAATGCCGCGAGTCCCGATATGTGATTTTTTGGCCGGGATAAAGGGAGAACCATCGCTGGCCCCCGTGCTCCGACGGGCGGCTGTCCCACGCGATTCCGAATGCTTGCAGGCGTCCGCCGGGCATCTCGATGAGATATTGCTGAAGCGGATATACGCCGAAGGTAAATTTGATTTCGTAGTCGTGTAGCGCGCGAGCAGGGCCGTCAGTCCGTACCATGAACTTCGAGCCGCTGCGAAAGAAGGTTGACAGAATGCCATTGTAGTTGAAGGTCGCGTGGTTGAAATCGCCCAGAATTGCGGAATTCGCAGCCGGTTGCATCGCCAGTTGATGATGCGAGCCGCGCCAGAGAGCGTTCTCCTGCTCGTGACAGCCCGCGCATTCGGCAGCTCCGACGAATTTCGTGTCGAGCATCGGTGGTCTTGTCAACGAAAGTACCCGAGGCACGGGCTCACGCACCCATCGCATCACGAGGACGACGGACGCGACGACCATTGGCAGCAGCCAAGCGAAAAGCCGGAGCTCACGACGCGATCTTCGTAGCGCTCCGGACTTTTGCGCCCGCGCCGCGGTCTGTCCGGTTCCAGTTGTGTTTGCCTGCCGGATCCCGGCCTTTTTCTTCTTACTCAACGGTCAACTCTGGAAGCCATGCCGGGCCTCCGCGTCGTTGGCGTCCAATTGGCCATGAGCAATGGGAAAGATCCGAGTGTATCGCGCGAATGACCAATCAGGCCGCGATGCGTTGCCATCTCAGGTGCGCGCCCTGGTTGTCCATATGCGACCAATGTCCAATTGCTCGATTCCATCAATGAGTTGTACTATGCCACAGCTCGTAGCGAACGCCCTCGATGAAGGGATAGTGCCAACCGCAGAGGCTCTTCGCGGACCTCAAAGCAGCAGCGTGGAAGAAATCCGAGAAATCAAAACTGTTGCGACGACCGGACGCATCAGGGTTGCGATAATCGAAGATGACGAGCGGGTGCGGCAGGCTCTCGTCTTCCAGCTCGGCACCGCCGGTTTTGAGGTCGCGCCTTACTCTTGCGCGGAAGAACTTCTCGACGCCGCTGATGCCAAGGAATTCGATTGTGTCGTGGCGGACATTTTCCTGCCGAGAATGAACGGGCTTCAGCTGCAGGAGGAACTCGAGCGCACGGTTCCCTGCGCGTCGGTCGTATTCATCACTGGTCACGGAGATCTTTCCCTCGGAATGCATGCGATGAGGAAAGGCGCCGTGGATTTCTTCGAAAAGCCGGTTGACGATGAAGCGTTTTTGGCCGCAATAACTCGCGGCGCAAAACTCTCCCGGAGCCGCCGAGCTGAGCATGTCCAGCGAATCGAATTAGAGGAGCGCCAAGCTTCTCTCACGCCGCGCGAACGCGAAATCTTCGCCCTGATAACCACCGGCCTGCTGAACAAGCAAGTCGGCGCTCAACTGGGGATAACTGAACGGACCGTTAAGGCGCATCGCGAGAGGGTAATGCACAAGATGGGCGCGGGCTCACTCGCCGACCTTGTGCAGATCGCTGGAAGCCTCCGGATTCACGCCATTCGAACGCCGCCCTCTTGATTTCGTTCCATCCGCGCGTCTCGATGCGCCGGCGCGTTTCTTTTCAGCGAGCGGAAGCGTGAAGGTGAAGGTGGTGCCGCGGTCGGGATTCGGCGCCGACCAGATTCTGCCGCCGTGACTCTCTACTATCGATCGGGTGACGAGTAAGCCCAATCCCATTCCTTCGCTCTTGGTCGTAACAAATGGCTCGAACATCCGGTTCGCGACCGCCGGATCAATACCGGCGCCGCTATCGCATACGCTCACGCCGACCCATCCGGTCTTCTCCGGGGCCACCTTGATCGTTACGCCGCGCCGGTCAGACCTGGCCTCCGCGATCGCGTCGAAGGCGTTCATCAGCAGATTCAGTACGCACTGCTGCAGTTCGATGTTATCGCCGATGACTTGTTGCACGGAAGGCAAAACCTCAATCTGCACTGAGATCTTCCGAACCGCGGCCTCGCCAGCAGTCAGCTTCACCACTTGGTTGATCAGGGCGCCGATGTCGATTGCGGTTTTGTGCTCCACGTGTTTCTTGAACATGAACCGGATGCGCCGAACGATTTCAGCCGTCCGTTGGGTGTCTTCAATCGCATTGTTAACCGCCTCTAGGGCCATGGCGGGCTCCGGATTTCCTTGAGCCAGCAGGCGCGCGAGACCTCCGAGGTTGCTCAAAATTGCGCCAAGGGGCTGGTTGATTTCGTGCGAAAGTGAGGCGACGAGTTCGCTCATCACGTTGCGGCGCGAAGCGGCCCTGAGTTCAGCGCGAGCTGCCCGTATTGCTGTTACTGACTGCTTGCGCTCGATCGCGCTCCCGAAGAGTCGCACCGCGAGGGCCAAGTGATCGAGCAGTTCAGCCGGCCATTTCCGGGCCGACCGGAACTTGCCGAAACTCGCCCCTCCGATGACTCGGCCACCGGCCCACATCGGGATCACCGCAGAAGCCTTGGGTCCATATCGCTCTACGAAGCGCCTTGCATCCTCCCCCAGTTCAGCCGGAAGATCGCTCGGACGCGAGAACGTAAACTGGTTGCCGGCCATGACCCAGTCCGTAGTCGTCTTGAATAGCTTCTCCGGATCAAAATTCCGTGGAAATGGTGGGAAATTCGGTCGGATCCAGGTATGCGTCGTACGTACCGGCTCGCCCGGGGCGTCACGCTCATATACGGCGCTTCTGTCGAGATCCAGAGCCAGGCAGATCTTGCCCAACCAGGATTCGATTTCGCGGTCGACGGCGGCAGCTGGCGCCCGCGCCATCACCGCCGATAGTTCGCCCACCAGCGACTCGAAGTGCTCAACCTCGCGCCGTTCGCGGCTGACGCGCGCGGCCCTATTACGCCCCGGTTCGATGGTGCCGATGGTTGCTCGTCGTTGCATTAGTGAAAACTACGCGTTCGGGTCATATATCCCGGACAGGAGCGGCGTTACGCGGAATGCAGATGCGACGGAATGGCTCCCGCAACTGCGCACATATTAATGCAGGAGAATCGAATTGAATCCAGCGTCGCGCGCTGATAAATGCCAGCAAACTAGGGGATCATGGAGACTTCATGAAAGGAATTTTTTGCTCGTATAGCGCGGTCGGTAGCGCTTAGTGCGGCCAATTCGACCCTAGCGGCAACGCCTTCCGAATCGCCCGTAACAAGGTTTCTTCATCGAAGGGTTTGAGCAAGCTCGCAATCGGGCTCGATTCGCGCATCATTTGCCTGGTCTGCCGATCGTCGCGGCCACTTATCAGGATCGTCGGCAAGTGCCGTCCTGACGAAGCCAGACTCCGGCATAGTTCAATACCGTTCATTCCCGGCATGTAGATGTCCAACAGCAGGCACGCGTCGCCGGTGGGAGACTCGCTGGCCAGCAGCTCTTCTGCGCTTTCAAAGTCCAATACGTTGAATCCCAAAATCTGCAACTGCCTTCGCAGCGCGCGGCGGACAGACGCGTCGTCATCTACCACAATTACTGTGGCCGTCGATTTCTTCCACACCTGACGATACCAGCTGCGCGGAAGATGCCCCCCGGATCATCCGCGTTGTTCCTTGCAGGAACATTCTGCATCGCGCGGCGGCCACTGCGCCATTGTACCAAAGTACAATATCGCTCCCCGGAAAAATGGACGAGGCTTGCACGAAACGCGTGAGAGCAAACTTCGCGCGTCGTCGTGGGAGTCGAGTTGCAAACACGCCAGGGCGAGAGCCGGTAGTCCCAAGATGCAGTGCGCCGATTCACAACGCAGCAACCAGAAGAAGAAGTCCGAGGGGAAAATGAATCTCAAGTCCAAAAGTATGAAGAGCGCGACGGGTTTGCTGTCCGTCCTGCTCACGGGACTTTTGCTGGCGGGTTGCGCTCAGACAGCCGCGCCCGAACCAAACCAAGTCGCGCAAGCACAGAGCGAACAGCCGGCGGCGCCCCCGCCTCCGACTACGCCTCTGATCCAGCCCCCTCAACCCGCCGCGCCGGGCGGCCAGTACGAGGAACCACCGGTCATAAACGCGGCCGACCTTATCCCCGCGAGCGCGCTTTCCGGACCGGGATTTTCCGTTCAGCCGCAGGTGCCGACCAACGGCGCGATGGGCCAATACACCATCGTCGCCGACGCGACAGTATTTCGCAGCGACGCGGGCACCTACTATATCGAAAGCCTCGACCTGCTGAAGATACGTCTGTCCGAGATACCCGCGATCGCACAGTTGGAGAACATAAGTGAGACCGGTGTGTTCGCCAAAGCTCTGGCCTCGAGCGCGGAGCGCCCGGTTGCGGACGCCGCAAATATGGTCATCCATCCGATGGATACGGTGACAGGGCTACCCAGCGGAGCCGGGGAATTTTTCGGCCGCGTCAGTCTAGGCGCGGGACAGATAGCTTCATCGGCTTCCAATTCCTTCGGAAGCGGGGCAGCCGCTGGTGAGACGGCCAACGCCACGCTCACTGCTTTGGGCTATGACGATGTGCGCAGGCAGCTCGCGAAAAAGTTGCACGTCGACCCTTACACTTCCGATCCGATTCTCACGAAGAAGCTGAACAAGGTCGCCTGGGTCATGTTCTCGGCTCGCATGACGGTCGATGCGGCCATGATGGCGGTCCCCGCCTCGATGATCATCACGAGCGTGGAGTTTACCGACGATCTCGTCTATCAAACACCAAAAGCAGACCTCATTCTCCTCGTTCAGAACAAGCTGCAAAGCATTGGACTATCGCAGGAAGAGATCGCCGCCTTCACTCACAATTCCGCGATCCCATTGAGCCTGCAGGTTGCTGCAGTCAAAGATCTCGAAGCTCTCGGCGACATTCCGGGGCGTCGCGCGGCAGCGGTGGCTTTGGCCAACGTCGTGACGGAGTACTAGGCGCGCTTCATTGTTACTTCGCTACGCATGTTCGATCAGTGGAGCCAGCAGAAGAGTCCGATTACCGGGATTCAGGCTCCGGGTGTGGTGATTGCGCGCGATCAGAATGGCACAGTGATAATGCCCGCCCCGGCCGACTACGTATCGTGGACACAGCGCATCGCGGGTTTTGCGACCGATCCCCAGTTGCTCGGCATGCAGAACCGCGTTCTTTGGATCACTGGCAAGATGACACCGCTTGCGCGCCAGCAGCTGGCGGCCAATGGTTGGTCGGTGCGCGAAGGCGAACTACAGTAGCGCGCAGGATTTGATTGACGGAAGTAATCCAACTGGCGAGAGCCAACATTGTGGAGGAGATCGTGATGACCAATAGTTTGCGAAAGAAAATGATGACCGCTATGGCCGTGGCGGGTCTGGCCGCCGCGCTGCTGGCTTCGGGATGCTCGACCACGGTTCAGAGCGCGCCAGAGGCGGCGAAAGCAGTGGAGTCGGGTGGCCCTCTGCCAAGCGCAGTCACGGGATTTCTCGGTCCGGATGCCGCCCGGTTGGCTCCCGGGCCAGAGGGCGGCGCCGCGCTGGCCTGGATAAATCCCGCCGCTCAATGGAGCAGCTACACCAAGATACAGCTGATGCCGGTTGAGTTCTGGGCCGCCGCCGATTCGAAGATATCGACCGCGGATCAGCAGGTGCTAACCGAATACTTCTACAACGCGCTGAAGACCAACCTATCCAAAAGCTTCACCCTTGTCGATCAGCCGGGACCCGGCGTTATGACCTTGCGGGTGGCGCTGATGGACGCGACGACTGCTGTACCGGGACTGCGCACCATCTCGGTAATTGTCCCGCAAGCCCGCGTGCTCAACATGGCTCAGTCGCTTGCGACTAACAGCTACGCGTTCGTGGGATCCGCTGAAGCTGAAATGAAAGTAACTGACTCGGTCACCGGTCAGGTACTGGGCGAAGCAGTCGATCAGCGTGCCGGCGGCATGGGGATCAAGAGTGCAGCTTCGTTCCAATGGGGCGACGCGCAGAACGCGATGGACTACTGGGCGCAGAAAATACCGAATCGCATTTCGCAACTGCAAGGAAAAGCTGCCTAGCAGAGCCAGGAGCAATCCCCTGGTTGAAAAGTAAACGAAAAGCCTACACGCAGGGAGTATTCCAATGCTTCGTTGGAAAAGTAGATGTTTCGCAATCGCGCTGTTGATCGGCGTGATAGTAAGTGTGTCGATCCCCCACGCCGCCCGGGCTCAGGACAAGAAGCCTAACATCCTCGTCATCATGGGCGACGACATCGGCATGTGGAACATCGGCGCCTACCATCGCGGCATGATGGCCGGCCGGACGCCGAACCTCGACAAGCTCGCGAAAGAGGGCATGTTGTTCACCGACTACTACGCCGAGGCAAGCTGCACGGCAGGTCGCGCGAACTTCATCACCGGCGAGCTGCCGATCCGCACCGGCATGACCACGGTCGGCCAAGCCGGTGCCAAGATCGGCATACCGGCAGAAGCGGTGACCATCGCCACAGTGCTTAAGTCCATGGGCTATGCCACGGGCCAGTTCGGCAAGAACCACCTTGGCGATCTCAATGAATTCCTGCCCACCGTCCACGGCTTCGACGAATTCTTCGGCTATTTGTATCACCTCGATGCGATGGAAGACCCGGCACACCCCAACTATCCGCAGAACCTGTTGAATGTCGTCGGCCCGCGCAACATGGT
>Ga0074044_10001223_pt1 | contig 23598 bp, 21 predicted proteins | sample BogForMeECP23OM1_FD_94443 | JGI IMG/M metagenome (GOLD analysis project Ga0074044, IMG submission 94443) | Bog forest soil microbial communities from Calvert Island, British Columbia, Canada - Bog Forest MetaG ECP23OM1 | ecosystem: Environmental > Terrestrial > Soil > Wetlands ... | reverse complement strand
CTGTGCACGTGCCCGTCGGATCCAACAATGAAGCTGACGCGTACATGCAGATCGTCATCTTCAACGTGCAGCAGCGGGTCGGGCGTAAGCAAGGCTTCGGGCGGACGGACGTGTCCACATCTCGGCAGGGCCAGCGGCGCCGACGCGGGAGCAAACTCGGAAATGTGCGCCGGCACGCGGCGCAGGTTCTTTTCCAATTGCGTCAGCGGGACACGAGGTGGAATGGCAATGACGGTGACGGTCGATGGAGAGCCTGCTGCAGACGTTACGGAACACCAGGCAAGAGCGCCGCTGAGGCCGGCCAGTGCCATCCCTGCCAGTACTATGCCCGCCACCACCACGGCTGCTGCGAATGCCTTCCTGCTCCTCGTTTTCGTGCTCGGCCAGAGACACTGCATCGCCGGTGATGTGGGCAATTCGCCTTCCAGTTTCAACGTAACTTCCCGTCTTTATCTTGAACGAGTTAGCTGCACTTCTCGCCCGGCTTTCTTCATGGCGGTGCAATCCTTTGCAAATGATCACCCGGCGACCAGGGCTCTAGCGCTTTGAAGACTTCTATTTCAGACCGCTCTGAGTAAACTTATACGCCGTGTTCACGTTCCCGGCGGTGAAATAGATGCTGGAAGCCTGCGTAGCCGAACTGTAGTTATCGACGATAATCCCGCTGGCGCCGCCGGTCACTGGCGCAATGGTTGTGGTTGTGGTGCCATTGGTGTTGGCGAGCGCCACCACACATCCAGTGGTCACGAGCGTGCCTCCTGGTAGCAGGGTGCAATCTCCGGTCAAACTGAAGAAAAAGAAATCGGTCGGGAGAGATACTGTGCCGGTATCTGAAGCGTTGGTGTAATCCGCAGTGATGAAGTTCGCGGTGAATCCCGTGTACGGACTGGTGCCGATCAAGCCGGTGACTACCACAGTCTGACCGTTCAGGAAATCTTCAGCCGTGCCCTGGATATATACCTGCTCTCCGACCGTAAGATTACTGTTATTCGCCGTCACCGTAAGCACGTTTGTCGCGACAGAAGTAGCCGTGATGGGAGGGGCAGATACGGTACCGGTATCTGCAGGGTTAGCGTAATCCGCAGTGGTGAAGCTCGCGGTGAATCCTGTGTACGTCGGGGCCGAGCCTATCAAGCTGGCGACTGTCACACTCTGACCGTTCAGGAACGCTTCCCCCGTGCCTTGGATGACTACCTCTTCCCCAGCCGTGAGATTGTTGTTGCTCGCGGTCACCGTCAGCACGTTTAACGTGACCGATGTCGCGGTGATGGTGGCTGGGCTGGAATTGGGATTGAAGAACTCCGTCCATCCTGAGCAGCGGTCAGTAAGAGAAGTGGAAAGTTGGGTGGACGTACCGGTCGTATTCATGACGGGCTGCGTGCCGGGCCCGCCGGGCACGGTGAACCCGAAGGTGTACTGCCAGGGGCTGGTGTCACCGGTGGGCATGGGGTCGATGTCGGTGCCGGTTCCGCAGAGACTGATTACTCCAGTCGAGGGATCGTTGTAGTAAGCGTTGCTGAAAGCGGGCTCGTAGAGTTTGAAATGTGTGCCGGTGGTGGAGCCTATGCCGATCTCACCTATCTGTGTTGTTGCTGGCGACAGAGTCTTGGTGTCGGCCTGGACAAGAACGGCGGAATTGGTGCCGAAAGGGCTGACGGCGAATGTCGTGCCGTTGCTGATATCGACAATCGGCGGCGCGACGATACCAGGGGTAGTGGCGCCGCCTGCGGTGTCTCCAACCGAGAGCTGCGCGGTGAGCGCGCCTGTGCTGGTGGTGATCTGGTAGAGGAATCCGTTCAGGCTCCCCACCATCAGCAAGCCCTGATGCCCGTCGAGAACGGGAGAAGTCAGGTGCACGTTGGGGCTAAGCGAAACGGGCCAAGGAGTCCCGCTAACCGTCGACCCTGACCTGAAGACTCCCACAATTTGGTAGACCACGCCGTTGTCCACACCCACGTAGGCAGTATCCACACCGTAATCTACCCACGGAGATGACGTGGTGTCATTCGCCGTGGCGGAAAAGGGCACTGAAGTCATAGACACGGGCAATACGGCGCCGCCAGCGCCGAGTGCACCCCTGCTATCGCTAGGGTTCGCGGCCCAAGTCAAGACGTGGAAAATGGCCTGGGCGGCGATACCCATACCGGCGTTCGCAGGAATGCTTTCCACGAAGGCTATCTTTGTTCCGTCTTCGGAAAGAACTGGTGAGGTTACGATCCTGCCCCCGGTGACGGTAGTGATGTTATAAGCAAACAGCACCTGCGGACCCAGACCCGGAGCCGGCAGTGGGGGGTCGCAGAATCCGCCGCCATTGACGGGATCGGAATAGAGATTGTTGAAGGCCACAAGATTGGCGGTGGTGGCGGGGGTGTCAGCGGTCTCAACCTTGGCCAGTCCGAACACAACGTAGTCATTGACGCAATCGGGTGGAGCGCTGGGATCGAAGGAAAACTTGGCCGGAAACGTATCTGGGATAAGGCGGCCCGCCAAATTTATGTTCCAATCGCGGTTGAGGCCGGACTTGTTTACCGAAGTCGGCGAGGGGCCGGTGCTACGGAAAGCGCCGAGATTCGCTCCCTGCCCACGCAGCATCTGCTGAAACCGAATGCGGGGTTCCCGGTCAATAAGATCAGGGTGCCGGGCGAGCCCATCGCGGCTGAAGACGATATGGTGCTGCGACCAGTCTTGCGGAACTCCGGTGTGCCTGGGTGGTGTCGCTTCCTGAGCGCACACATTCGGCGCAAGAGCGAAAAGGATCACGCACAATACCGCAGCCGCACTATAAGGACGGATTGGCTTCACACCTACCTCCGATTACGATTGGATTGCCGCCATTGTAGCCGTTTTTTGTTCTGCACGGGATAACTGATTTTAGCCGGATTGACTGTCGCTGAGCATGGAGTTTCCGGCCAACGCAGTATACTCACCTATTACATTCATGACCGTCGCAACCAACAGCCTTCAACTCGCACTGCTCTCGGCGGCGATTCTGGGATTCCGCCACGGCTTCGACTACGACCACATTGCCGCAATCACGGACATCACCAGCGTGCAGACCAACCGCTGGCGTGGCATGCGGCTCGGTTTGCTCTACGCCCTGGGACACGCGGCCATGGTTATCGCGCTGGGCAGTGCGGTCATCGTCTTTCAGCTCTCGCTGCCTCATGGCATCGATCGCATCGCTGAGCGGTTGGTAGGACTGACCTTGTTGATCCTCGGAGTCTACGTCCTGGGATCGCTATTCCAAGGGAACCCGGCGCCTCGCAGCCGCTTTCACCTTATGGCGAAGGCACTGCAGTGGATCCAGTGGAAGATGAAAAGCTACTGGCACGATCACGATATCCCGCGTCCGGAGGAGAAGACCTGGAATTACAGTGCGAAATCCGTACTCATGATCGGGGTCGTGCACGGGCTCGGCGCGGAGACGCCCAGCCAACTGATGATCTTCTTACTGGCGGCCAATCTTGGCGGGATCGGCAAAGGCTTTGTCGGCCTGGCAATGTTCATCGCAGGATTGCTGGTGATGAATACGGTGATGACCGCATCGGCAGTCGGACTTTTCGGTTTCAGTTCGCGGCTGCCACGCTTTCAGTTTGTGGTTACCGCGCTGACGGCGATCTATAGCCTGGCGGTTGGTACTCTCTTCTTGTTCGGGTCGTCCGGACTATTACCACCCTTGGGATGAGGCTGCGCGCGGGCGGTCTGCATACTGGATTGGTTATCTCGGAGTCAGCTTCTTGCGCCATCGTCCTTGTCTGATTGTCTTCGTGTGTCACCAAGGCTCCATGTAATCCCCATTCAGCCAGCAATAAATTCTGACACAAACGCTGACTTAGTAATACAATGTGCGACGGTAGTTACCCGAGGGGGTACTTGATGACAAATATTGCAAAGGCAATCGACCGGCTCCGCGAGGAACGCCGGGATGCTCAGAACCAGGTCCAGAAGCTTGGGGAAGCGATTTCGGTTCTCGAAAAGCTTACTCGAGGTTCGGGCGCAACCGTGCACGCCGGTACGACACGTCGCGCCAAGCGCGTTCTCTCCGCGGCAGGACGCCGGAGAATTTCTCTGGCTCAGAAAGCACGTTGGGCCAAGATCCGACAGATGAAAAAAGCAGCCTAAACACCGAGCGGGCCGCAGTCTGCGCGAAAATCGTTTCGCGTAGGCTACGGCCCGCTCTGTTTCTGTCTGGCAGCTCTTCGTTGTTCTCGCCTTGCCTTGCTTCAACGACGGCGAACCGCCAGTCAACCTATCCAGTTAGCCGTGTCCTCCGCTGAGCTCGCGCACAATGCTGCCGACAAATGCCTTGGCGTCTCCAAACAGCATCAGCGTGTTATCGAGATAGTAGAGCGGGTTATCGATGCCCGCAAAACCAGGATTCATGCTGCGTTTGATGACCATCACCGTATGGGCCTTGTCGACGTCGAGGATAGGCATCCCGTAGATGGGACTGGAAGCATCGGAGCGGGCCGCAGGGTTGGTGACGTCGTTGGCGCCAATCACCAGGGCGACGTCGGTCTGCGGAAAGTCGCCGTTGATCTCATCCATCTCAATCAGCCGGTCATAGGGAATATCGGCTTCAGCGAGCAACACGTTCATGTGGCCGGGCATGCGTCCGGCAACGGGGTGAATGGCGAAGCGCACGTCCACGCCGCGTTTGGTCAGAGCATCGTAAAGTTCGCGAACTTTGTGCTGCGCCTGCGCCACGGCCATGCCGTATCCGGGAACCACGATCACGCGGTTCGCCGCAGATAGAATGGCCGCGGCTTCTTCCGGCGTCGCACTGCGGACCGGCCTGGCCTCTTCTCCGGCAGCCGCCGAAGTCTGCACCTGACCAAAGGCTCCGAACAAAACGTTGGTGAAGGAGCGGTTCATCGCCTTCGACATGATGATGGAGAGGATGAGGCCGGACGATCCGTCGAGCGCGCCGGCGATGATCAGCAGTTTGCTGTCGAGGACGAAGCCCATGGCCGCCGCCGACAGACCCGCATATCCGTTCAACAGCGAGATGACGGTCGGCATGTCCGCGCCGCCGATGGGAATGATCAACAGCACGCCAAACGCCAGCGCGATCAGGACCATGAACGGAAACAGTGATCGGGCTCCCGGATGCAGGACCAGAGACACGGCGATCACCAGGGCGCCGGCGAGCAACAGAAAGTTGACCAGGTTCTGACCTTTGTATGTCAGCGGGCGCTGCGGCAGAATCTCCTGCAGCTTGCCGGCAGCCATCAAGCTGCCGGTGACGGTCAATCCTCCGAGAATGACTTCAAGCGAAAGCACCGCCATCATGAAGCGCGAGATATCGGGTGTGCGCAAATAAAACTCGGCCGAGCCGACCAGCGTGACGCAGAGCGCGCCAAAAGCGTGACTGAGCGCGGTTCGCTGCGGAACCGCCGTCATCGCCACTTCTCCGAGCGGAACGCCGATGACGGCGCCGAGTACCAGCGCAACGGCGATCAGGTGATAGCTCATGCCGTGGTTGAGCAGCGTTCCGCCGATCGCCAGCACCATGCCGATTTCGCCCGCCCAGATGCCGTGGCGGGCCGTGGTTGGCGAGCTCATCCACTTCAGCGAGAGAATGAAGAGCACGCTCGCGACGAGATAAAGAAGCTCGATGAGAACCTGGATGGCTCCGATTTCTCCGGTCATTATTTGGCCACCGACTTGGCCACCGATTTGTCCGCGGGACGGCTGGATTTGAACATCTTCAACATGCGATCGGTGATCAGGAAGCCGCCGACAATGTTGCTGGTGGCGGCGACCACGGCGATGAATCCGAAAACGGTGGAGAGCGTGCTCTTGTGCTCGCCGACAAGGACGATCGCACCCACCACCGCAATCGCATCCAGTGCGTTGGTGAGCGACATCAACGGAGTGTGCAGCAGGGGTGATACCCGCCGGATTACTTCAAATCCGATGAATCCGGCGAGCACAAAAATGAAGAGTGCGTTGATCAGGTTCGAACTGCTGTTCATCTTTCCTCCGTATTAGTACGTGGAGCGCCGGGCGTCCCCGCCCGGCCCGGAAGGCGTGACGCCAATTCATCTACAGTCTGTTGTTCTTCTTGCCAATTCAACGAGACCCCCTCAAATTCACAGGACGCTTGATGTTTGGCATCATCAAAGTTCATGTGCCACGTGTCACCAACACATTCACCTTTCGCATCAAAGCGGTACAGGAAAACCCCGTCATGCATTTCCTCGATCACCAAGAGGTGAGCTGGGCCCATTTCCCGACGCCTGTCCTTCCCCCCGGTCAACTCCGGCGGCATACCACGGTAATGCTTAACATTCGAGGAGTACGTGCCCTCCGGCAGTATTGTGGACAACCGTGCCTTCATTTGTCCACCAGCGCGGGCAATTTAAAAAACTCGAGAACCCGGGCTTGCACAATCTCGCCGCCGTGGGTGAGCAGAGTCTCGCGCACAATTTCATCTTCGAGGTTCAGATTCAACTTCTGGTCTTTTATGAGATGAGTCAAAAAGGCGGTGATGTTGCGGGCATACATCATGCTGGCGTGATAAGGCACGCCGGTGGCCACGTTGATCGCTCCGATAATGGTCACGCCATGCTTGACCACGGTCTTGCCGGTCTCCGTGATCTCGCAGTTGCCGCCGCGTTCGGAAGCCAGGTCAAGGATCACCGAACCCGGCGCCATTCCTTTCACCATGTCTTCGGTCACCAGCACGGGCGATTTTTTTCCGGGGATCACCGCCGCGGTGATCACCACATCGCTTTCCTGCACGGCCTTCCCGAGCAATTCGCGCTGACGGCGATAGAAGTCCTCATCCTGCGCGGTGGCATATCCGCGAGCGTCCTGCGCGTCTTTGGCCTCGATGGGAAGCTCCACAAAACGTCCGCCCAGACTCTGCACCTGCTCTTTCGCCGCGGGCCTTAGATCGTAAGCGGAAATCACCGCGCCCAGGCGGCGCGCGGTCGCGATCGCCTGCAATCCAGCCACGCCGCAACCGATGACGAACACGCGCGCTGGGGTGATGGTTCCGGCCGCAGTGGTGAGCATGGGAAAGAAGCGCGGATGGCAGTCGGCCGCCATCAGCACCGCCTTGTATCCGCAGACCGTTCCCATCGAAGAAAGCGCGTCCATGCTTTGGGCGCGCGTGGAACGGGGCATCAACTCCACGGCAAACGCGGTGACGCCGGCGTTTGCGATCTCCTGCACGATCTCCAACGAACCGAACGGACGCAGAAATCCGATGAGAATCTGATCGCGGCGAAAAAGCGCCACATCCTGTTTCCCGGTCACGTCGTTGGAGCCATAGCAAAGAATCTGCACGACAATGTCAGCGGCGGCAAACACCGCGGCACGGTCGGCGACGATCTTCGCGCCCTTGTCGGCATACTGGGAATCGGGATAGCCGGCCTCGATTCCAGCACCGGACTGTATGTGGACTTCGAAACCCGCCTTAGTCAGCGTCGGAACGACGGACGGCACGAGCGCAACTCGCCGCTCGCCCGGATAACTTTCTTTCGGTACACCAATGATCACGAGGCCCTGCCTATGGAGTAATTTTGTGTCGCGATGGAGAAAATCGGAGCCGCCCGGCTCGCATCAATCATCAATCCTACTCTCTTGCTCTTGCGGAAACTTCTAAGAAACCGGGAACCGAGGATTCCAGTTGAGCGAATGGACGCGCGCAAATGGTGCCAGGACTCAGGTGCGAGGCAGCGAGAGGATCAACCGCAAACCGTCGCCGTCATTGGATGCCGTAATGTGAGCGCAGTTTTGAACGATCCAATCGGCGCCGGCATCTTCGAGGCTGCGGCGGATCATGGTCGTGAGAAATGCAATCACTCGGGCGCCAGCCGCTTTTCCCGCGCGAACTCCAGCCGGCGCATCTTCCACCACGATGCAATCGGCGGCGGCGAACCCAAGCTTTGCCGCCGCTTTCAGGTAAGGCTCGGGATCGGGCTTGCCAATCTTCACGTCGGTCGCTGTAATCATCGCCTTGGGGATAGCCAGGCCCGCGGCTCGCAGGCGCACTTCAGCGAGCGCACGCGTACATGACGTCGCAATCGTCCAACGTTCCGGAGGCAGGCTGTTCAGAAGCTCCCCGGCACCCGGCAACAGGACCACGCCCTCGAGGTCTTCTATTTCCCGGCGTTCGACTTCGCGATTTTCGCGGTTGATATCCGCGTTAGGCAGAAGTTCGCCGATCGTGATCCGGCTCGGGCGTCCGTGTGCCAAGTGAACCACCGCCTCCGGATCAAAACCATGTTCAACCGCCCACCGATGCCACACCCGCGTAACCGCCGGAGTGGAGTCAATGAGCACGCCGTCCAAGTCAAACAGCACGGCACTACAGCGGATGGTGACCATTGCATCCAATTTACATTGTCCCGACAACTTACATGGCCCCGACGAAATGATGCTTGGGAGAGTTCACGTCAGATTGCCCGATAGCGCTTCCCACTCCGTCATCAGCTTCTGCAGCGCGCTCTTTTGATGGGCAAGGCCCTGGGTGTGACGTTGCGTTTCTTCCGCGCTCACAAAATTCTGGAGTTCGGTTTCACACAGCGCAATCGCGGCCTCCGCGCGGGCAATCTCTTCTTCTATTTCGTGCAGACGACCTTCCATCTGCTGGCGCTTGATCGGGTTCAGGCGCTTGCCTTTCACTTCGGAGGCCTCGACGGCGGGCGCGCGGTCTCCGTTCACGGGCCCGCCGGAAGAAATAGATGAACTCACCGCCGCAGGCGCGGCCGAAGATATGGACGGCTTCGGCGTTTCCGTTGCAACCACCGCCCTTCCCTGCTTCCGCCAGAGATAGTCTTCGTAATTTCCCGGATAGATTTCTACCTTGCCATCGCCGATTTCGAATACGCGCGTGGCCAGCTTGTCGATGAAATAGCGGTCGTGCGAAACAAAAACTACCGTCCCGGTGTACTTCACGAGCGCCTCCAGCAGGACGTCTTTGGCGCGCAAGTCGAGGTGGTTGGTAGGCTCATCGAGCAGCAGGAAATTGGCGGGATGCAGCAGCATTTTGAGCAGCGCGTAACGATTCCGCTCGCCTCCGGAGAGAACGCCGATGCGCTTGAAAACATCGTCGCCTGAAAAAAGAAAGCAGCCGAGCAAACTGCGCAGCTGGGTCTGCGTGGAGGCGGGAGAGAGTTCACCGAGATCGTCGAGGATGCGCGCCTCGGGGTCGAGTTCTTTATATTGGTCCTGCGCGAAGTAGTCGGGACCCACATTGTGGCCGAGTTTGTATTCGCCTGCGGTCAATGGCTCCTGACCGGCCAGCAGTTTAATCAGCGTGGACTTCCCTGCTCCGTTGACTCCGACGAGCGCGATGCGCTCGCCGCGCTCAATCATGAAATTTACTTTGTCGAATACCTTGTGTTCATTGATCCCGCGCTCACCGTAACTCTTGGCGACATTCGCAAACTCGGCAACGATGCGGCCGCTCGGCTTCGGCTGCGGAAAGGAGAAATGGACGGTCTTCTCCTCTTCCGGAATCTGGATCCGCTCCATTTTTTCCAGCTCTTTGATGCGGCTCTGCACCTGCTTCGCTTTCGTAGCCGTATAGCGGAAGCGGTTGATGAATACCTCTAGCTGCTCGATGCGGTCGTGCTGCGTTTTGTACGCGGATTCGAGCTGCTCCTTGCGCGCCGTCTTGCCGGCCAGGTATTGGTCGTAGTTGCCGGCGTAAAAGTGCATCTGCTTGTTCCAGATTTCCACGATGCGCTTGACGGTGATGTCGAGGAAGTAGCGATCGTGTGAAATCAGAACGAAGGCGTAAGGATAAGTAGTCAGATATTCCTCGAGCCAGTTGCGGGCCTCCAGGTCGAGGTGGTTGGTAGGTTCGTCGAGCAGCAGCAGGTTGGGCTTTTGCAGCAGAAGTTTGGCGAGCGCGATGCGCATCTGCCAACCGCCGGAGAACTCTTCCGTCTGCCGAGCCCAGTCGTCGCGGTGAAAGCCCAGCCCAGTGAGAACCTGGCCAACCTGCGCTTCGAGTGTGTAGCCGTCGCGAGCGACGAATTCGTGTTCCAGTTTCTGGTAACGGTCGGCGACGTTCGAATATTCGGGTCCCGCGTGATCGAGTTCCGACATGCTACGGGTGAGCGCCTCCATTTCTTTTTCGATCGCGTGGAGTTCGGCAAACACCGACATGCACTCGGCGAAAATGGTGCGGCCGGTCATGGTGAGGCCGTCTTGCGGAAGGTAGCCGGTGGAAATGCCTTTGGCGCGCGAGATGGAGCCGTAATCGAGCGATTCGCTCCCGGCAAGAATTTTCATGATGGTCGATTTGCCGGTGCCGTTCGCTCCGACCAGACCGACGCGGGATTCTGGCGTGATCAGCCAGTCGGCATTCTCGAACAAGAGCTTGTGGCCATAGCGCTTGCCGGCGCCGGAGAGTTGGATCATCTTGCTTTTATCTAAACACAAACGACGGTGTCAGTGGAGAAATGAGTCAAATGCCGACCGCAGTTCCCGCAATCGAACTTGTCCGAGTTCGAACATACAGACCTCATACGCGCTGCCAGCGCCTGAGCCAGTGGTCCAGCTATACTCCACAGCGCTACAGTGCTGATCACGATAAATCTTCCAGGTTGTCTGCGAACTGGTTACTGCGGCGGCGGCTTTACGCAGCGTGTCAGCCACGACGCCCTGCGCCGCCGGATCTTGAGCTTCCTTGCGGGCCTCAGCCGCGATTTTCTCTGCGAGCGAATCTGCCTCAGCGGTGACTCGTGCCTGTTCTCTTGCGTAGCACTCCCGCATCTCCATGTTTGAATTCTTATTGGTGCACGGATCACTGGTTTCCGCTCTCGCTAGAGATGAGCCTCCAAGGGAAGAAAGAGTCAGAGCTATGATGGCAGTCGTTGCGATGATTTTCATGGCCTTTCTATCGTCTCATAAAGCCGATGGCCTCGTGCCCATGGGCTTGGTTCGAGCCTCTGTCCATGCGCCACGAATGGTGGCACAATCGTGGTATGCCTAGCATAAACATTCGACAGCTCCGAGACTCCAAGCGTCTGAGGGGTTGGCTTCGTGCCGGGAAGACAGTCGAACTCGAGGAGCACGACAAAGTGATTGCGCGCATCGTTCCACAAGTATCTTTGCCGTCCGCCAGCGATTGGCCCGATTTCGAGGCCATACGGAAGGAGATTTTTGGTGATCGTATTTTGACCGGAGCGGATGTCGTGATTGAGGAGCGCGGCCGCTATTGATTGTCGTGCTAGCGAGCCGCCGCCAAGCGCGCCTCGCCGATATGCTCCAGCGCGCGGTCGATCACTGTCTGCAGTTCGTGGGCGTATTTGACTTCGCGCCCCTTGGCCAGAATAATGCGCGCCCTTTCCGCATCGAACCAGGTGGGATTGCGGTTGTCTTCCTCGGGGCTGCGAGTTTGGCGGACTTCCATCAGAAAGGCTTTCACCACGTATTCCTGCACCCCGCTAGGCTGCCAGAAGACGCCCTTCGAGTGCACGTAGATATGGAAATGGCGGGGCTCGATAATGCCGATAGCGCCCGCTTCTTCTTTGGCTTCGCGTTCCGCGGCCTGGCTGTGCGAGAGCCGCGGCTCGGGAGCTCCCTTGGGAAACGTCCACTTACTACCGCCGTTGGTATTGACCAGCAGAAACTCGGCATGGGAATTCACTCGCCGGTAACAGACGGCAGCGACCTGCAGAGGCAGCGCAAAGCGAGAACTCCGAGGCACGCTCATTAGTCGTAGTTTACTGCAAAGATATTTCGGGAATGTTAAATAGCAACAAAAATGGTGCACCCTTTGGTACGCGATCTTTTGGTGTCCGAGGCCAGTTCTCGGTTCTCAGTTCTCGGTTCTCGCAACCGGACCTACACCAGGATAACAACGGAGCATTTACTAAGAACTGGGAACTGAGAACTGAGAACTTTTCCCAAAGCTCAGCCCGCTCAACTCGGCCAGCTTCCGGGCATCCACCGCTCGACTCGCAATCAGCACCTGAAAATTCTCTCCCATGCCGACGGGCGTGACCAGGTGTTTGAGCTGGAGGGCCACCTTCGCCCGTTCTTGCGGGATCCGGCAGTCTTCGAAAGCGTCGGCAAACTGATTTCTCTCGCCAATGCCCATCAGGAATTGCGATTGCGTGAGCAGCTTTTCGACCCGCATCCCGGCTTGCTCGCAGGCCGCGGCGAGCGCGGTGAAATTGACGTGCGCGGTGAGGTCTTGCCCGCCGGGAGCCTGGTAGGGATCGGGGCTCGAGGAGTGATGGCGATACGCCATTAGGGTGCCGCGGTGGCGGCCCGCGAGTTGTTGGTCGCGCGTGTAACCGTAGTCGATGACGATGGCAATGACCACGCCCGCGCCTTGACGCGACTCGCGTTCCGTGGAGCGGATGGAGCGCACGATTTGCCGCATCCAATCCTGCGCGAGAATCGGCGCTTCGATGCGCTCGCCCGGTTCGGGATGAACGCCGTAGCGGTCGAGGAATTCCAGTTCTTCGGCGAGCGGCGGGAGCCAGGTTTCCACCAGGCGATTGTTCTTGAGCGCAAGGTGGAGTTTGCCGGCGGGGCTAAGAATCTCGACCGGCAAGGCGTCGAAAACTTCGTTGGCGAAGACGATCAGGGGCGCGTCGGAGGCGAGAGTGCGACAAATATCGTCGCTTCGCTCGGCTGGACGGACGAATGCGTCCGTCCCTACGCGAGCTTTGGCAGACTCGACGTGCTCGCGAAGGGTGTCTCGCAGTTTCGCGCGCAGCGCGGACGACGATTCCTGCAAGGTGTAAGTGAGCGCGGTAAAGAAGTCGCCGAATTTCTTGCTCGACCAATCCAGCACATCGCGGGCAAACAAGCCGCGACCGGGGCCGAGTTCGAGAATTTCGATCGCCGGCGGACGGTCGAGCGCCCGCCATATCTCCTCAAACTGCCGCGCCAGCAGGCGTCCGAAGACGGCGTGGACATCGCTTGAAGTGTAAAAGTCTCCGGCCTTCCCGAATTGCTCGGCGTTGCGGGAATAGTAACCATGCAAGGGATGGTAAAGGCAGATCTGCATATAACGCGAAAACGGCATAGGACCGCCCTGGCGTATTTCCCTCTCGATTTGTTCCCGGACCGACGCCTGAACGGACAATGCGCTAGCTCCCCTGGTTTCCCTCTCCGGCAGGCATCGAGGCGCGGGGGACGGCACTATCCTGCGGGGTGCGGATAAACATTTCGACGAAATAGTCATGCAGTCCGTCGTAGAGCTGGTGCTGAAGATGCCACGCAAACTGGGGATGATCGAGGTCGCGGGCATGAATCGGAAGCACGTAGGTGTGCACTGGAACGGTCGAGTTTTTCAGATCGATCAGAACTTCGATAACGCCATTATTTTCGCGCGCCGAAAAGGCAAGCAGCGGATGCTCGTAGCGCTGGAGGTGTTCTTGAACCAACCCGAGTTTACTGGGGCCTAGCACGCATCCATTCTACTTTGGATGGTCTAGCTAGGCCGAACTAGGCTGCCATGCGCAGCGAATGGCGTTGTTCGTGAAAGGCGCGCTTGACCGCCGGCATGGCGAGGTAAAGGATTACGACGGCGTTGATGATCCCGAAAGCCAGCGGAATTCCGTGCACGACAATCAGGACCGGCAGCAGCGAAAAGAGGCCGATCGCTGAAAGAAACAGGGTGAGCAGACGGCTCCAATTTTGCATTTTCAGAAGTCCGTAGCCGGAAATCAGGTGAAGAACTGCAAACCCAATAATCACCAGGCTGGCTACGTGCCCAAAGCCACCAAAAAAACGTCCGGTGGCTCTGCCTTCGGCGGCCAGGGAAGCGAGTTTAGCGGCCAGTCCGGTAAACAGCAGGAGTGACAGACCGAATAGAAACCCGAGTATGCCGCGGAGAATCTGATAAAAGCCGACGAAGGTGACACCAAGCGGGCGCATGAACCCTCCAACGATTGGAAGAAATATAGCACAAGCGGCAAGGTGTCAGGTCTCGGTCGTCAGGTGTCGGGAAAATCTCACGGGCCGCAGGTTTCTGGTTCTTCCTGAAACCTGGCGCCTGAGACCTGACACCTTTTCTATTCGTAACGCAGGGCTTCGATGGGATCCAGGCGGGAGGCTTTGATGGCGGGGAGCATCCCGCTTATGATGCCGACAAATCCGAGGATCGCGGTGGACGCCAGCAAAATGGTGGAATCGATGGTGAGATGGATGTCACCCTCGGAGCCGTTCTCGAAAAAGGCGCTCCAGAGCGTAAGCGATCCGACCGACCACGAAACGATGTAAGCGAGAACGACCCCGGCGATCCCACCGAGAAGCGTGATCACCAGAGCTTCGGCGAGGAACTGGACGAGTATGTGCCAACCGCGCGCACCCAAGGCTTTTTCGACGCCGATCTCGCGCGTGCGTTGGGTAACGGAGACCAGCATGATGTTCATCAGGCCCACGCCGCCGATGCCTAGCGTAAGCAGTCCGATGAACCCGAGCAGAATCTTGATGCCGGTGGTGATCACGCGCAGGTCGAGCAAATCGGCAAAGACGTCGAAGACAAAGATGGCGCGCTTATCTTTAGGATCGAATTCGTGGTGAAAAGCCATCGACCGGCGCACCGCCTCGGCGACTTTCGCGTGGTCGCCTTCGTATTCCATGGCGATGGCGTTGAGGTAATAAGTATTGGTCAGGTCGCTCATGGCGCTGAACGGGATATACACTTTGCCGTTCATGTCGTCGTCGCCGTCCTGGATGACGTGTTTGAGCACGCCGACGACCTCGTAGGAAATGCCGTCGACTCGCACTTTTTCGCCGAGAGCGTTCTCGCCCGAGAACAGCTTTTTCTTGACGTTGGCGCCCAGGATGGCCACGCGGCTGCGCGTGTTTTCGTCCAGATCAGTGAAGAACGAGCCGTTTTCGAGCTCCATGCGGCGCATGTGCGAATAGTACGGATAGACTCCGCTGATCCCATAACTCCCGCTGCGTGTTCCATACGCGACGGTGCTCTGCTTGAAAGCTTCGGGCGAGATGCGCTTGAGCAGAGGCACCTCGGCTTGAAGGTAATCGAGATCGTTGACGGTGAGTTTGATTTGACTGCCAGCCTTGGTGCCGCCGGCCTGCAGCGAGGTGCGTCCGGGGAAGATGAAGACCAGGTTCGTGCCCCAGGAGCGGAAGGCGACCCAGAGGCCACGCTCAAAGCCGGAACCATAAGCAAGCAGCAACACAACGGTTGCGATGCCCCAGGCCATGCCCAGCATGGTGAGGATGCTGCGTCTCCGGTTGTGCTTCAGCGCGTTATAGGCCTGCCGAGCGAGTTCAAGAATCATAGTTATTCCAAACGTAGTTACTCCTGCCGCAGAGCTTCCACCGGTTGCAGCAGCGCCGCCTGTCGCGCCGGATAAAGTCCGGCAACGATGCCCGCAAACGCCAGCGAGAAAATGGCGATGGCCGCGGACGACGGAACGATGCGCGGCGTGTCAAATCCTTCAGGCGCGGGCAAGGCCGCGAGCAGCGTGACCAATGCGGTGGTAATGGCCAGCCCGATGCCCCCGCTCAAAGCCGTCAGGAACGCGCCTTCCACAAAAAACTGCGTCAGGATGGCACGATGCGTGGCCCCGAGCGCTTTGCGCAGCCCGATCTCGCGAGTGCGTTCCGTGACCGAGACGAGCATGATGTTTATAATGCCGATCGCGCCCAGGGCAAGCGTGATCACACCAACCACGCCAAGGAAGTAGTCCATGCCGTCAAAGATCCGGGCGACGCGCTGGTTGTTCTCGATCGTGTCCCAATCCTCGAACGACTCTTCCAGCTTGGGATCGAAGCCGTGACGGCGGGCAATAATATCGTGCACTTCCTGCTTCGCCACCAGATGATTAGCGGGTGTAAATGGACGATAGTTCAGGAACGAGATGGCATCTTCGCTGTTCTGCTCTTTCAGCCGAAACAGGTTGCGCATGGTCTCGATAGGAATAAAGATGCGCGCATTGGTGCCGTTGTTGCCGTCCTGGCCGACTTTGCTGAGCACGCCGACAATCTCGAAGCGGATGCCATTGAGCAAAATGGACGAACCCACCGCCGGACGGCCGGGGAATATGTTTTTCAGCAACTCCCAGCCGACCACGGCCACGCGCCGCGTTTCGGTATTGTCCTCGTCATTGAACCAGCGGCCGGGGCCGACCGGCACATTGCGGATCTGGTTGTACTCAGGCGCGATGCCGAAGACCTGGCCGTTCGTCGACCCGTAGTCGCTGACGGCACGAATATCCTCGCGGTTGAGTACCGGCGAAAGATACTTGAGCGAGCGCGCCTCGCTGCGAATTGCGAGGTAATCCTGATACGTGAAGTGGTAAGTGCGCCCGGACTGCGTGCTGCCTTCGACCGCGGGGATGCGCCCGGGGAAGCTGAACATGATGTCCTGGCCAAGATTCTTGAGTTGCCTCGCCTGCCCGCTGCGAAAACCCTCGCCCAAACCGACCAGCAAGAGCAGCGATCCGACGCCCCAGGCAATGCCGAACATGGTCAGGAACGAGCGCAGCTTGTGGGCCCAGAGCGTGGCCAGCGACTGGCGAACGATTTCGATGAGCATTCGCATGGTTGGTTCACGCCGCGCCGCCCTAGGTGGAAGGCGAAGCCGGGCTTGAGCTCTCTTGTGTAGTACGGGATCGGGGGCGGCGCGGTTCCCCAGAAAAGCACACTTCACCCTTGGGGCTTAGACGCTAGAAGCAGCGTCGGGGTTAGCTTGATTTAAAACTCCGTACCCCTGCTCACGGCCGGGATTGGGGCGCGTCTAAAACGCCGACCAGGGGCGTGGCCACGATCCGCGACCCATTTTCAGCAAAATTGAGTCGCATGCACATTGACATATTGAAGGAGGCATTTCCCATGTTTCGAGCATCTTTGCGAGGATTCCTGTTCTGCCTGCTAACGGCAGCCCTGTCGGGCGCTATTTCGAGTATAAGTTCGGCGCAATCGTTCGTACTCGACTTGCCCCTGCAGAGCCAGCGGGCGGAGGTATCACAGAGAATCGGCATCACCGACATCACCATCAACTATCACCGCCCGCTGGTGAACGACCGCAAGGTTTGGGATGGTCTCGTTCCCTACGGCAAAGTGTGGCGCGCCGGAGCGAATATCAACACGACCATCACTTTCAGCGATCCGGTCCAGATCGAAGGCAAGCCGCTCGACAAGGGGACTTACGGATTGCACATGATCCCCAACGCCGATGAATGGACGATTATTTTTTCCAAGAACTCAACTTCCTGGGGCGCTTTCACTTACGACGAAAAAGAAGATGCGCTGCGCGTGACCGTGAAACCCAAGCCCGCCGATATGCACAACGCGCTGACCTACGACTTCGACGACCTGCAGAAGGATTCGGCGGTAGTCGAATTGGAGTGGGAGAAGATCGCAGTCCCCTTCAAAATCTCGGTCGATGTGCACGACCTGGTCCAGGCCAGCCTGAAGAGGCAGCTTCGCAATCTTTCCCAGTACACGTGGATAAGTGGTGACGATGCGGCTAACTATCTGCTCGCGGAAAAGTTCGATTTGAACGATGCGCTGATCTATGTAAACAGGTCCATCGAAAATGAAGATCGCTTCGACAACGAGGATACCAAGGCGAAAGTCTTGACCGCCCTCAATCGCAAGGACGAAGCCGCAGTCGCGCAGAAAAAAGCGCTGGACCTCGCCAGCCCGCTGCAGATCCACATATACGCCCGCGGGTTGCAGGGTGAAAAACGCAGCGAAGAAGCGTTCGCAATCTTCCGCGAAAACGCCAAGAAACATCCTGACCAGTGGTTCGTGCATTCGGGCCTGGCGCGTATTTACTGCTCACAGGGCAAGTTTGACGATGCGGCCAAGGAAATGAAGGTGGCGCTGGCCGGAGCTCCCGAAAACCAGAAAAGCTATGTGGACGGCTTGGTGAAGCGGCTGGAAGCGAAGCAAGACATCAACCAGTAATGTAACCAGGGTGGCCCACTCCTTGCAGCTTTATCGCAAGGAGTGGGTGGAAGCAGCTTCGTGTCCTGCGTCGTCCCTTCGCCGGAGCCGAAGCGGGAAGGACACACAAAATAGAGGAGGCAGTGATGAACCTCAAACATATTCGGGCCTTCGTCGTCCTGGGCATCGTGGTTGTCGTCTCGCAGCCGCTTCCGGCATTCGCGCGGCAGAATTCAGACGCATCTAAAACAAGCGCCCAACAAACTCCCACGGAGCGCGATGGTCAGCACGATTTTGACCCCCTCATCGGATCATGGAAATATCACCTCAAGAAGCTCCTGCATCCCTTGACTGGTTCCACTACCTGGACCGAATTTGACGGTACCGGGGTCTGCTACAAGATTTGGGATGGCCGTTCTCAGTTGGACACGATCGAGGTCGATAGCCCAACTGGCCACATCGAAGGTCTGACCCTGCGTCTATACAATCCTCAATCTCATCAGTGGCGCCTCTATTGGGCCAACAGCAAAATTGGCGTCCTGGACCCGCCCCAGATCGGCGAATTCAAGAATGGACGCGGCGAGTTTTATGCCCAGGACATCCTGAACGGGAAAAGCATTATCATCCGATTTGTTTGGACAAACACGACCACCAGTACGCCCCACTTCGAACAGTCCTTCTCCGATGATGGAGGCAAAACCTGGGAAGTAAACTGGATTACAGATCAGACGCGGGTAACCGATGGTTCTGACAGAGCGCACTGAACTACGCCGGGCACCTTGCCAGCCGAAGGCCCCCGACACCTTCTCGCCCAACACACATAACCTCCAACCCGTCCGACGGGATAATGTCTTCCGACCGGGGCGGACATTAGTGTTTCCCGCCTTCAGAGACGGTCGACTTACCCGCCATGGAAGTGATATTCAACGCTCTTTGACAGATCTGACTTGAAGCGAAAGTGGGAGTCCGCTCGCTGCCAGAGCGAGGATCGAGTGAAAAATCGAGCTAAGTCCTTATTTCAGAATAGTTTAATGTAAGTCCTTTTGATTCAAAGACCACGTCCGGAAATTCCCGCCAACCCTATGATTCTATGAGGCAAGGGGGATGGGGGGGGTGAGAGCACGTGCAGGTTAATAACCTCGAAGCTACTCAACGAAAAGTGGGACAAACCAGCGTTTGTTGGCCTTCTGAGGAGCCTGGGCCTGTGATTCCGGACACTCAAGCACTCCGCCCCTCCGACCCTTCCTGGAGCAGGTAGAAACTCCATTTACGGCGTCGCCGCGGCTGGCGATGTAGCCGCCTCTTTGATCACCACGATTTCCTTGCCGATCCGTTTACCGACTTCGACGACTGCCGCCAGCGTGTCGTCATCGGTATCCAGCGCGCGCACGATTTCCAGCCGCTTCATCTGGTGCACGGGATTGACAAAGCGCATGCCCACGCACTTTTCGGCACGATAGGTCGCGCTGGCAATCTCACTGACCCTGAGCCGCGAAGTGTTCGAAGCGAGAATCGTAGCGGGACGGCAGAACTTGTCGAGCATGATGAAGATCTCAAGCTTCGATTCCATTTCGTCGGGAACCGCCTCGATAACCAGATCGGCCTCGCGCGCAGCTTCGTCGACCGAGCCGGCAAATTCCAACCGGGAAAAGGCGGCATTGGCATCGCGGACATCGACATGCCCGAGTTCGACCGCTTGGTCGAGATGACTGCGGATTTCCGTCTTCGCCTTGCGCAAGGCGTTCGGAAAAAGGTCTTCGAGAATGGTGCGATAGCCGCCAAGAGCGGCAGCATGGGCTATGCCCCGTCCCATGACGCCCGCGCCGATTACGGCAACCGTACGGACTTCAGTCATTCTTTCACTCTTTAGTCTTTAGTCTTTACTCTTTGCCCGACTGCTCGAGATGCTGAACCACGCTCTCATAGCTAGGTTCGGACTTGCGAATATATTCGCCCAGGCGGGCGCACTCTTCCCTGGTCATCGCCGGAATGCTGGCGCTGATGCGGCGCAGAGTAGTGGCAATGTCGTCAATGTAATTCATGAGGCGGATCAGTTCTCCAGTTGCGGGCATGAAGGCTCCTTGCGTTTTCCCAGGCGCGTCAGCGGAACCGGAAGCAGCCGCCACGGCCAGGGGCACTCTTCATTGTTCAACATGCGGGCAGATTTAGCAAAGGAGGATAATAGTTCCCATGCTGCGCGATCCGAGCCTGGTCCCGCTTTCGCGTCAACACCAGCACGCGCTGGCGCTCTGTGTGCGGATCGAGCGGGCGCGGCAAAACGACACCGTGGATCTGCGTGCGTGGCAACTCGAAATGGATCAGCTTTATGCAGAGGAAGTCCGCTTCCATTTCGCGGCCGAAGAAAAGATCTTGTTTCCGGCCGCACGACGTTTTCCCGGCCTTGCCGCGCTCGTGGAGGTACTCAGCGGCGAGCACGAGCAATTGCGGGAGCACTTTGTCCACGCTGAGCAGGGCGCGATGAATCAAGGCGAACTGAGAACGTTCGCCAAGTTGCTCTCCGCGCACATCCGCAAAGAAGAGCGGCAGTTATTTGAGGCCATGCAGAAGCGAATGCGTCCGGAAGAACTAAAGTCTCTGGGAGACGAGTTAGCGCGTGCGCTCGAAGATGCCGTGCAAGCGTGCAGGCTGAGACCCACCGCGCACAGCTAGCCTTCGAGTTTGAAGCGCGTCTCAGCAAGACGATAGAGACGCCGCCAGAGCAGGCGGTTCGTAGTAACGACCACGGCGGCCAAGGCGATCGTGCTGGCGAGAAGAAGATCAAAATTCTTGGCATCGGTAGCGGCGGAAATCATGGCGCCGACGCCCACGGTCGAGTAGGTCTGGCCTTTGAAATGGAAATATTCGGCAACAATGCTGGCATTCCAGGCGCCGCCTGAAGCGGTAATCATTCCCGTAACCAGAAAAGGGAAAATTCCGGGCAGAATCAGCGTGCGCCAACGCTCCCAGCCGCGGATGCCGAAAACGCTGGCCGCTTCTTTCAAGTCGGTGGGAATGGCGATGGCGCCGGCAATCACGTTGAACAAGATGTACCACTGCGTGCCAAGCAGCAGCAGAACGATCGAGCCCACTCCCAAGCCTCCACCCATGCGAATCAGGACGAGCAGCACAACCGGAAACAGCGCCGTGGCCGGAACCGAAGCGGCAATCTGCGCGAGCGGCTGCGCGATGCGCGCCAGGCGCGGGTTGAATCCGATGGCGACGCCGACCGGGATGGTCCAGAGGGCGCCAAGCACCAGCGTAAGATTCACGCGCAGAAAGGTCGCAGCAAGGCCGATACCGATTTGGTGGAATTCGAAGGTCCGCAGGCCTGTCAAGATCACGACGACACGCACCACCGCGTAGCCGATCGCGCCGAGAGCCGCAATCCCGACGGCTCGCCAGAGCCACAAAAGGGCCTCGCTCTCGCCCGCCGATTCGGTGCGAACGGCATTTCGAGGCGCGAAGTAGCGAATCATCTGTTCGCGGAGCGGACGAACTGCGCGCTTGCGGAAGAGCGCCACGCCACGCGAACGATGGAGAAAATCGAGGACCCAGGAAGTTGGAGCGCTCGTACTTTCAACTTGCTCCATTTTGAATTTTTCAGCCCAGGCGATCACGGGACGCCATACGAACTGATCGATCAGCACAATCACGGCGACCATGGTGAGAATACCGAGGAGAATGGAGCGAGTGTCGCCGTTATCGGCAGCGGCCTGCAGATACGAGCCCAGTCCGGGCAAGCGGAAGTCGCCAAATTGCTCGCAAGCCATCAGAAAGAACCAGGCTCCCGCGACCGACATCATGGAGTTCCAGACGAGGCCGATGGTCGCGAAGGGCAGTTCGATCTGCAGGAAGCGCTGCCACCAGTTGAACCGGTAGATCGTGGCCGCCTCGCGCATCTCGCGCGGAATGCTCTTCAGCGAGGCGTAAAAGCTGAACGCCATGTTCCAGACCTGTCCGGTAAAAATGAGCAGGACCGCGCCGAGTTCGACGCCTAGTTGGCGACCTGGAAAAAGCGCGGCCATGGCCAGCATCACGCCCGGAAGAAAGCTCAATACTGGAATCGATTGCAAAACGTCAAGCAGCGGAATCATGAAACGTTCCGCGCGTGGACGGTAAGCGGCGATGTAACCATAGGTGACGGCGAACAGCAGACTCAGAACATAGGCCAGCGCGATGCGCAGCAGCGAATATCCGGCATAGACGGGAAGCGCACCAAGGCTGCGGCTGATCTCAACCTGAGGATGGAACGGCCCGAGCCAGTTGCGTCCGACTTCCACGACGCCATAGAAAAGCGCCAGCCCGCCAGAGAACATGATGAGGTCGGGCAGGCTTGCCACACTGGCGCGCGGCAACACCGACCAAATACGAACCAGTGGCCGGAAAGCGATTCGTTCCGGACGGTTCACAACTGCACCGGATTGCTGGTCGGCGGATGTGGCTCCCCGACGGGCTCGGCGAGGAGCAGTCGATGCGATTCGCGATCGAAGTCGAAAATCTCAGCGTAGCGGCCCCAGTTCATGGCGGTTTCAAATTGCCGCTCCACTTCATCCTGGCTGAAGTGCTCGTCCAGGATGTCGTAGAAAAATTCCTCGGAAATGGAGTGATCCGTCTTGGCGTGCAGGACGCTGTCGATCTGCTGCAGGATCATGACGTGCTTAAGCGCAGCCTGACGAAAAAGAATCTTGCGAGTGAGGATGTCGGCTTCTGCAATAGCAGTGCCGTCAGCGGTGATTTGGACATCGCCTTCTTTCAATGTAGCAAATCCGAGCAGCACCGAAGCCTCAACGATCGGGAGCAGGTCTTCCGTGTCCATGATCAGGACTTCGGCGAGACGATGAAGATATTCCTGTCCGCCGCGGTCCTGCACCAGTTCCAGCAGGCCAGCGACGCCGCCGACGCGCGCGTGCGGAAGCATCTGGTATTTCTGGCGCGCCGGCTTTTGCGCAGCTGCGCTTGCGTCGGGCACAGCCAGCGCGAGTTCGGGCTGCGTCATGATCTTGTAGATGTAATCCACCAGGTCGATAAAGCGTGACGATTTGCGATCACGGGGATGCGCGAGTTCAACGGGAAAATCGGCGCGCACCCACGCCGGATTTCTTGCCAGCACGATCACCCGATCGGCCAGCAGCACCGCTTCTTCAATATTGTGCGTGACTATAAAAATGGCGCTGGTTGGCATCTTCTTGCTGATCCAGAGCTCGAGCAATTCATTGCGCAGGTTTTCCGCCGTGAGCACGTCGAGCGCGGAAAAAGGTTCATCCATGAACAGGACTTCGGGTTCCACCACCAGGGCGCGCGCGAAGCCGACACGCTGTTTCATGCCGCCGGAAAGCTCTTTCGGGTAAGCGCTTTCGAAGCCGTCGAGACCAACCGTGTCAAGAATGCGCAACGCGCGTTTGTGACGCTCGATGGCGGGGACTCCGCGAGCTTCGAGCGGACCTTCGACGTTGTCGAGTACCGTAAGCCAGGGGAACAAGGCAAAACTCTGGAAGACGATGGCCACGCCCGCGTTCTGCGACGTAAGAGGCCGTCCGTGCCACAGGACTTGCCCTGACGAAGGCTTGCTGAGTCCGGTCAGAATCCGCAGCAGCGTTGACTTGCCGCAGCCGGAAGGGCCGAGCAAGGCGATAATTTTTCCGGGCTCCACATCGAGGTCGACGGGCGCAATCACTTCAATGCGGTTCCCATCCGGCTGTAAGTAGAACTTTTCTACAGCTCGGGCGCGAATAATGGGCTCGGTGGGCT
>Ga0074044_10001222_pt1 | contig 23618 bp, 16 predicted proteins | sample BogForMeECP23OM1_FD_94443 | JGI IMG/M metagenome (GOLD analysis project Ga0074044, IMG submission 94443) | Bog forest soil microbial communities from Calvert Island, British Columbia, Canada - Bog Forest MetaG ECP23OM1 | ecosystem: Environmental > Terrestrial > Soil > Wetlands ... | reverse complement strand
GCCGCCAGATGCCGGGCATGAAGGCAACCGTAGCTGTCCTGGAGGAGGTGCAGGAATTCGATCAGCAGGTCGCGCCGTCTTGGCCGGTCGGCGAGGAGCCCACACACCTCCGCCAGCGCCTGCGCCTCGACTTGCCTGCCGTTCGGCAGGTCGCGTCCGCCGCGCCGTTCGGAACCGGGGCGGCTGCGGCCTGATACTGCAGACGCGCTCGTGCCCGGACCGTTTGCGATTTCTCCAGTGCAAAGCGCTTGCTGCTGCAGAAGATGGCTGCTTGCCAGCTTGTCCACGATCAATTCATTGAACAACGAAATCAGCTCGTCACTGGCAAAAAATTCTTCATACTCCGCCTTGCTTTCAAAACGTACTCTCAGTTTCTCCCTTTCCACCAGCTTGATGTATGGGAGCAATTTCCTGATCGCTTCAAGCTTGAGCTTTAATGCGTTCTGATCCACACCTTCACCCGTGCCGAGCGGGCCCAGTTCTTTCAACCTGGCGGTGAAATCAGTAATAACTTCGGCATAACGAAGACCTTGGGATGCGGATACCCCTTCAAGCCTTAACCTGTCCGGATTCAGCCCCGTATATTCCAGCAATTTTTTGCCCAGATGCATCATGCTCAATGCATCGTAATTTCCTTCCGTGACGTAATGGCATTCTCCGAGCCAGCAACCGCCGACAAACACACCGTCGATGCCGTTGGCAAAGGCCCGGAGCACGAATTCCAGGTCGACTCTGCCGGAGCACATCAACCGAATCACCCTGATACTGGCAGGAAATTGGTAGCGGGAAACTCCGCAAAGGTCCGCCCCGGCATAACTGCACCAGTTGCACAGGAACCCCAAGATTTTTGGTTTGAATTCATGCACCGCAGCCATTCTCCAGTCACTCCCTTGGCGGTCATTCCCGTTGCCTAACTCAGCTGGTTTCCTACGAGGGTCTGCAGTCTCTCCATTCAGTCCGGCAAGGGACCCATTCACGCCGCATCTATCTGACGGAATATTTCTTCATTGGTATAATGATTCAGATAAATGGCCCCTGTCGGGCACTTTGTGTTACAGAGACCATCTCCTTTGCAAAGAACAGGATTGACCCTCGCCTTTTTGCCACATAGCGTGTCCTGAAAGTCGATGGCGTCGTAACTACAAGCGGAAATACAGGCCCCGCACGCTATACAGGCGCTCTCATTGACGTCGCAAATAGCGCCGGTAGCCGTCACTGAATCTTTCGACAGCACGCGAACAGCACGGCCCGCGGCTCCGTAAGCCTGGCTGATCGTTTCCGACATATGCTTGGGATAGTGTGCCGTCCCGCACAGAAAAACCCCATCCGCGGCGAAATCCACCGGCCTCAGTTTTACATGAGCCTCCTGGAAGAAACCGTCCGGGTTCAACGGTACCTTGAATAGTCTCGACAATTCAGGGCTGGTCGATGAAGGAACAACCGCGGCGGCGAGCGCGAGTAAATCGGCATCCAGGGCGAGCTTCCGACCCAAAATACGATCCGTAACGGTAACCCTGAGGATCTTCCGGCCTCCCTCCTCGACGGCTTCAACCAACGGCTTGTCATCCGGCTCATAGCGAATGAACTTGATACCGCTGGTTGCCGCCTCCCGGTAATAATCCTCCTTGAACCCGTAAGTTCTCATGTCCCTGAAGATAACGTAGATCTCAATTTCGGGGTTGGTCCGTTTCAGTTTCAGGGCGTTCTTGACAGCCTGGCTGCAGCATACCCGGCTGCAGTAATTTCTCTCCGCCGTTCTGCAGCCCACGCACTGGATCATCACCAGAGCCTGGGCGTTCATCACCGTTTCTTCTTTCCGGGCGATTTGTCCTTCCAGCTCGAGCAGGGTCAATACCCGATCATCTTCCCCGTAACGGTATTCGGTTGGTTTGTACTCTTCAGCACCGGTCGCGATGATGACTGCTCCGTGGCGTATTTCCTTGACCCTTCCTTCAGATCGCACCCTGGTTGTGAAATTCCCGACGTAACCCGACACCTCTTTGATGGTCGAGTCGGTGGCAACGTGTATCGAGGGATGCCGGTAAACTTTGCGGGTAATATCGGACAGATAGGCCTGAACATCGACTCCTTCGAGGGTGTAATGAATCCTGCGAGCCATACCCCCGAGGTCGGAATCCTTTTCCACCAGATAAACCTCAAATCCCTGCTCGGCCATGTTCAGAGCGCTGGTCATGCCGGCCAGCCCTCCTCCTATGACTAAGACCGCCTTGTTGATCGGCAGATCGATTTCCTGCAAAGGCTGCAACAGGGCAGTTCGGGCCACCGACATTCGCACGATGTCCTTGGCCTTCGCGGTGGCATCTTCCTTTTCCCGGGAGTGCACCCAGGAGCAATGTTCCCTGATATTCGCCATGTCGAAGAAATACTGATTGATTCCTCCTTCCCGCACCGTGTCCCGGAACAACGGTTCATGCGTCCTCGGTGTGCAGGCGGCGATAACCACGCGATTGAGCCCTTTGTCACGGATGGTGTCGGCTATTTGCCTGGCATTGTCCGTAGAACATGCAAACAGGCTTTCCTGGGCATGCACGACGTTGTCCAGCGTGGCGGCATATTCGACGACAGAGGGAACATTGACGACCCTGCCGATATTTGCGCCGCAATGGCAGACAAAAACTCCCACCTTGGGTGGCTCTTCCGAAACATTGCGTTCCGGTGGATATTCCCGCTCTCTGCTCAATTTGCCGCGCTGGTAGGCAAGCAGCTGGCCACAAAGGGCATCGGCCGCGCTGGCAGACACCACCGATTCCGGGATATCGACGGGACCCTGGAAGGCTCCGCTGACAAATATTCCCGGGCGGGAAGTCTCAATCGGATTAACCGGATTGGTTTTGCAGAAACCGTGGGAATTGAGCTCAATGCCGAACTTGTTTGCCAGGTCCGCCGCATCCTTAGGAGGACTCAATCCGACAGATAACACCACCAGATCGAATTCATCTTCCTTCACTCCATCGCCATCGGTAGCGTATCTTATCGTGACGTTCTTGCTCTCCGGGATCTCTTTGCCGATCGACACGTAGCTTCTGATAAATCGAACTCCGGGCAGGTTTTTCGCTCTTTGATAGTAGCGTTCGAAATCCTTGCCAAAGGCGCGGATATCGTTGTGGAATACCGTTGCATCAATTTCCGCGTAATGGTCCTTTGTCAGAATCACCTGCTTCTGGGTGTACGCGCAGCAAACGGCCGAACAATAGGTGTTGCCGCCGGGGATGACCTGCCTGGAACCGACGCACTGAATCCAGGCGATCCGCTCCGGATGCTTGCCGTCGGAAGGACGCCTTATCTCGCCTGCGTACGGTCCGGTGGCAGACAATATGCGTTCGAATTCGAGGCTGGTGACGACGTTCTTGATCCTGCCATAACCATAATCGCCCCGCACCGCAGGGTCGAAAATGTCGTAGCCCGGAGACAGCACAACCGCTCCCACCTCTACTTCCAGCTTTTCCGGCTTTTGATGAAGATCGATGGCGTGATTCTCACAGACTCCCACGCAAATGTTGCATTTTTCGTCTTGAAGGTAGAGGCAGCTTTCAGGGTCGATATAACTGATAAGCGGCACCGCCTGGGAAAAGTGAATATGGACGGCTTTGCTCAATGACAGGTTTTGATTGTAAGGATCGGGGACCTGGACGGGGCAGTACTCGAAACAGGTCGTACAACCCGTACATTTGTCCTCATTAACGTATCTGGGCTTTCTGTTCAGGGTTATCCTGAAGTTCCCCGCTTCGCCCTCGACCCGGACAACTTCGGTATTGCTCAGGATGTGTATGTTGGGATGTCTGCTGCATTCAATGAACTTGGGAGAGACAATGCACATGGAGCAGTCATTGGTGGGAAATGTCTTGTCGAGCTGAGACATCTTGCCGCCGATGGCCGGTGATTTATCGACCAGGTAGACCTTGAAACCGGTTTCGGCGAGGTCGAGAGAGGCTTGAATACCGCTGATCCCGCCACCGACAACCAGCACATCTCCGCGATTATCGTTTGTGCGAGTTTTCGATGCGAGTCTTTCAACAGGCATGTCAGATAACTTCCTGGACAATTTCAGTGATGTCCTTGATCTCTATCGCTTGGCCATCCGCCAGGCTTAGGCTGCTATCCGTAAAATTCGTGATGCAATACGGGCAGGCCGTAACCAGCACCTCAGCCCCGACATCAACGGCTTGTTTCAATCTGAGATCGCTGAATCTTTCCCCCTTGGGAGTTTCCATCCAGATCCTGCCGCCACCTCCTCCGCAACAGAAACTGTTTTCCCGATAATTCTCCATCTCGGTCAGTTCCGCGCCGGGTATGCGCTTCAAGACGTCCCGGGGTGCGTCGAATATTCCGTTATGCCGGCCGAGATAACATGGATCATGGTAAGTAATTTTCTTGTCATATTCCCTGGCGGGTTTTAGCCGGCCCTCATTCATCAGCTCGGATAAGAACTCGGAGATGTGGACAATTTCAAAGTTGACGCTGAATTCGGCATAGTCGTTTTTGAACGCATGGTAACAATGCGGGGAAGAAACCAGAATTTTCTTCACCCCATGATCGATAAAAGTCTTGATGTTTTCCCTGGCCAGGTGCTTGAAAAGTTTCTCATTGCCGGTCTTGCGGATGCTTTCTCCGCAACAATTCTCCTTGGAACCCAGTATCCCAAAATCGACCCCAGCCTTGTTCAGTATCCTGGCCGTGGCAGCAGCCACCTTTTTCATGCGCGGGTCATAGCTGAGATAGCAGCCGGGAAAATATAAAATCTCCATCCCCTCGGTGAAGGTTTTTACCGATAGACCTTCCGCCCAATCCGCCCGCTTTGTCCGTTCGATATCGAAGGGATTGCCTTCAGCCATGAGGCTGTCACTGACGCGGACGACGGGAGTGACGGAATCGGGAAAAACCCCGTATTCCGTGGCAATCCTGCGCAGCGATACTCCGAGCTCTATCTGATTGACTCCCCTAGGGCAGCGCTGGGGGCAAGTTCCGCAGGTGGTGCAACGCCAGATGTCTTCCTGTTCTATTTCGGTCAAACCGAACGTAGCCTGCCGGACGATCTTGCGCATACTGAATTGTCTGACCCTGTTCCAGGGACAAACAACGTCACAAATTCCGCACTGATAGCAGAATTGGAACGACGTCCCGCCCTTCTCCTTTATGAGATCGGTAATTTCTTTAATAGGGGCCGCAGTTTCCACGGTGTTCCCTGGCCTTTCCGGTCAGTTTCATGGTCTCGAACGTATTCCGTTCAAGCTCGACGACTCCGGTCGAACGCGACCGGACCGTTTCATTCATTATCTACATTAGACCAGTGAAATGCTACGTCCTTGACCTAAATCAAGGCGCCTTCGCCGCTGCCGCGCTCGGTCAATTCGTTTCGTGGGTCCGGTGTTCTTTGCGTGATTCTGCCGGCGGCCCATTGCCGGCGGTCGGCCGGGCTTTGCCGAGCCGGTCCGCAGGGGCGCGGCGACCGATCAGGCCAAAACCGGCAGGCAGAGCGAGGTTTCGTAGCCGTAGCCGCAGGCTGCGCAGCCGAAACGTGCCGTGAGCTTCTCGCACTTCACGCCGCGTCCGCGCAGATGCGTCAGCCCGAGCGACGACGCTTCGCAATCCGGGCAGGCGCGAGGCATGACGATGGTCACTTCCATCCTCGGCACGCAAGCGCCGTCGCGGGTGCGGAAATCTTCCTCCAGGATGATGGTGCGGCGTTCGAATGAGGCGATTCCCCAGCTTTCAAGATCGTCCAAAAGATCGTCAAAAAAGGCGATCGTTTTCGCCGCCTGCTGCCCGGCGAGCTTCTTGCCTGTTTCTGTAAACATGGATCGCGGCGCCGCCAGAGCATAAGTCAGTTCCCGGCTCGCCGTGTGCACGAGCGCATCGATGAGGCCCCGTCCGCGCAGGGCCGCCTTGGTGAAGAACGCGCCTACGCCCAGCGCGCCCAGTTTGTCGACCCGGTCCGCGTCCTGCACGATGCGGCAGGCGCCGACACACGGCAGCTTGTCGTTGTACAGGGCGCGCAGCGCTTCGAGCACAGCCTCGATATCGCTGCGTTCTACCCCGAACTCGCCGAGCATTTTTCCGGCCAGGACCGCCGCATGCTCCTCTTCCGCAATGTCATCTTTGTGGTATTCACCCTCATGGAACTTGCCCGCGTCGTGGTAGAGCGCCACGAGGATCGGAAGGAATGAATCGACTCCTTCCATTCTGGATATCTTGTGGGCAATGGCCGCTATGCGCCGCGTATGCTCCAGGAGGAATTCCGATGGAGCTTGGTTAGTCTGACGATTGTATCGTGCCTCAGCCTCGACAAGCATCGTCTCGATGCGGGCGTGAAGCCCTGGAAAGCGTGTCTCCAGCATGTTTCGCACATCGTTCATTGACATGTCCCGGTTCGGGTTCGAGTGCCTCGCGGTTTCAATTCTGCCGCCTTGCCAACTCGTCCGCTTTAAAACTAAGTCGTCGTCGGCGATAGAGTAAGAGATGGCCCCGGCGCTCCATCATCAGTAGAACAGCCGGCAACGCCGAGCATAGCTTCTCTGTTCTGCGAGCTATGGCGCCGCGCTAAATGGCGCCGCGCTACACGGGCGCAATGACTCGGTGCCGCAGCCAATCCTCATGCCGACGGCGCATGGCCGCCGCTCTTGGCGCGCGCGTCGTCCATCAGCTTCAACAGCTTGGGCGGCGACATCGGCAGCGATTGCGGCCGGATGCCGATGGCGGCGCCGATCGCGTTGGCGATGGCCGCCATGGTCGGCACGACGGGAACCTCCCCGACCCCGCGCAAGCCATACGGATGCCGCGGATTGGGGACCTCGACGATTTCGGTACCGATCATCGGCACGTCGGAGGCGACCGGCATGCGATAATCGAGGAAGCTCGCATTCTGCATCCGCCCGTCGTCGCCGTAATAATATTCCTCGTTGAGCGCCCAGCCGATGCCCTGGACGGCGCCGCCCTGGTATTGGCCCTCGACCTGGAGCGGATGGATCGCCTTGCCGGCGTCTTCGACCACGGTGTAGCGCGTGACGTCGACCCGCCCGGTTTCCCTGTCGACCGCGACGTCGACGATATGCAGGCCGAAGCCGGGGCCGGCCCCGGTGACATTCATCTCGGAATGGCCGGCGATGGCGCCGTGGGTCGGTGTCGTCTTCGCCGCGATTTGCGCAATCGACAGCGGTTCGAAGGTGCCGACGTTCGAGCTCGCGGGCCGGCAAAAGCCGTCTTCGAACGTCACCCCTTCTTCCGGCACGCCCCAGATTTGGCCGGCGCGCTTGCACAGCTCGGTGATCGCCTTGCGGGCGGAATCCACGATCACCATGCCGGTCGAGTAGGTCGTGCGGCTGCCGGCCGTGACGCGGTTGAAGCCGAGCGAATGGGTATCGGCCATGATGGCACGCACCTTGTCGACGGGAATACCCAGCTCCTCGGCCGCCATCATGCTGATCGCGATGCGCGAACCGGCAACGTCGGAGGTGCCGAGGATGAGCGTGACCGAGCCATCGGTGGCGATATTCAATGTTCCGGCCGTCTCGCCGCCGCGATTGAACCAGAAGCCGGCGGCGACGCCGCGTCCCTGGCCTTTCGGCACCGGCGAATTGTAGTGGTCGGACTTCTTTGCCGCCTGCAGCGTTTCGACGAAGCCGATCGGCCCAAAGGTCTCGCCATAGATCGTCTTGTAGCCTTCAGTCGCCGCGTTCTTCAATCGCAGATCGATCGGATCCATGCCGATCTTGCGGGCGAGTTCGTCGACCACGCCCTCGACCCCGAACACGACCTGCGGCACGCAGGGCGCCCGGAACGAATTCACCTTCGGGCGGTTCGACACCACCTCGTAGGATACCGTCTTGACGTTCTTGAGGTTGTAACGCGTGAACATCGCCTGCGGCGCGTTGGAAAACATCGAGCCGGTGAAGGCGCCGGTCTGGAAGATCAGTTCGGCCTCGGCGGCGGTGATGGTGCCGTCCTTTTTCACGCCCATCTTGATGCGGGACCTGGTGCCGGACACCGGTCCGGTGGCGCGAAAGACCTCGTTGCGCGTGAGCGTGAGCTTCACCGGCCGCTTGGCTTTGCGCGCCAACAAGATCGCCACCGGCTCGCCATAGAACCCGGTTTTGCCACCGAACCCGCCGCCCATTTCCGACTGGGTGACGCGGATTTTGGCTTGTTCGATCTTGAGAATTTCCGTCAGCCGGTCGCGATAGACCCATGGCGCCTGGGTGCTGCACCACAGTTCGATCTGGCCGTCCTCGGCCGCGGTCGCGACACAGCCCTGCGGCTCGATATAGCCTTGGTGCATCGGCTTGGTGTCGTACTCGCGCTCGACGATGACGTCGGCCTCGGCGAAACCCTTTTCGACATCGCCCATGGCGAGATCGAGCCGCTCGATCACGTTCGAGGGCTGATCCGCCCCTTTGACGCCCTTGGTGCGGACATGCGGGTGCAGGATCGGCGCGCCGGGCGTCATGGCTTCGACCGCGTCGATCACGTGGGGCAGCACCTGGTAATCGACCTTGATCAGCTTGAGCGCCTGCTTGGCGATCGACTCGCTTGTCGCCGCGACGGCCGCAACGGGATGGCCGTCGTAAAGCGCCTTCTCGCGGGCCATCGCATTGCGGGTCATGTCGCCGCCGGCCGTCCCGGCCTTGATCTCGGGAAAGTCGTCGCGCGTCACCACCGCCTTGACGCCGGGCAGCCGCTCGGCCGCGGCGGTGTCGATCGACCTGATGATGGCGTGGGGGTGCGGGCTACGCAGAATCTTGCCGACCAGCATGCCCGGCAGGAACAGGTCGGCGCCGAATTTGGCGCGGCCCGTCACTTTGTCGATGCCGTCGTGCTTGACCGGCGAGGTGCCGACGATCTTGAGCTTCTTGTCGCGATTGAAACCGCTCTTCTCCAAAATCGTCGCAGTCATGATCATGCTCCTCGCATTTCCTTGGCCGCCGCCTGCACTGAACGGATGATCTTGTCATAGCCGGTGCACCGGCACAGATTGCCGGCGAGCCAGTAGCGGATCTCGGTCTCGGTCGGGTCGGGGTTGCGCTCGAGCAGCGCCTTGGCGGCGATCAGGATGCCCGGCGTGCAGATGCCGCATTGCAGGCCGTTGAGCTCCAGAAAAATTCGCTGCAGCGGGTGCAGATTTTCGCCTTTGGCCATGCCTTCGATGGTCTCGATCCTGCTGCCTTCGGTTTCGACCGCGAGAACCAGGCAGGAACACACCATGGTGCCATCGAGCATCACGGTGCAGGCGCCGCAGTCGCCCGTGCCGCAGCCATCCTTGGTGCCGCTGAGCATCAATTCGTCGCGCAGAATATCGAGCAGCGTCTGCTGCGCCTCGCACAGGAACTCGTATTCGTCGCCGTTGACCGTCGTGGTGACGTGATATTTCTTGCTCATCGGCTTTGCCTCGCCCGCTCGAGCGCCTGTTGAGCGGTACGCTTCGCCAGCACGCCGGCGATCTTGATCCGGAATTCCTTGGTTCCGCGCTTGTCGTCGATCGGCCGGCAGGCCGCGCTTGCGGCCTTGGCCAGGCGATCGAGCGCGGCCTCGTCGAGGCGCGTGCCGATCAGCGCATCGGCCGCGTCCTTCACCAACAGCACGGTCGGCGCCACGGCGCCGAGCGCCACTCGCGCCGCCGTGCAGGTTCCGCCATCGTCCAAGGTGAGGCTGATGCCGACGCCGACCACCGCGATATCCATCTCGGTGCGCGGCGTAAATCGCTGATAGGCGTCGCTCGAATGCGGCGGCCGCGGCGGCAGCAAGAACGACACCACGATCTCGCCCTTGGCCAGCGAGGTTTTGCCGGGACCGACCGGAACAGTCTCGACCGGCACTTCGCGCACGCCGTTCGGGCCGATGATTCTGACGATCGCGCCGGCCGCGATCAAAGCCGGCACGCTGTCGGCGGCCGGCGAGGCGTTGCACAAGTTGCCGCCGATGCTGGCGCGACCCTTGATCTGGATCGAGCCGATCAGCTTCACGCCGTCGACCACGCCCGGCCAAGCCTGGCATAATGCGGCATGGTTGACGATCGCCATGCCGGGGACCGCCGCACCGATACGAAATCCGCCGTTCTCGCTGGCGATCTGCCGCAGCTCTTTGATTTTTTTGACATCGACCAAGAGCGTCGGCTCGATCAGATCGGTCTCCATCTGCACGATCACATCGGTGCCGCCCGCCAAGACCCGGGCATCGCCCGTCGCACCGGCGAGCAGCGCGACAGCGGCTTGCAGCGTTTCCGGGACCTCGTACCTCACACCCTCCATCGCACTCCCCACTCTCTCGTTCTGGCTTACACTGCGATCAAATCCGATTTGCCCAGTCAAAACACGCGGAGGCAGCGCTTATGCCGACACGCGATTGGCTGGGGCGATAGCTATTTCGAGGTCATGTCGGTGATATACTTTAACAAAAATTCCTTGATATCGCTCCGAACGTTGCCGAGCCCGGCCAAGACTTCCTGGCCTTGTTGAGCGGTGACCAGGATCGGCTCGGTCTTGATTGCCTTGGAATAGTCCGCTAGGAACTGCGGGCTCTTCCACATTTCAGTGAAGGCCGAACGCATGGTGACGACAGCCTCGTCCGCTGTCTTCGGCGGCATCATGGCGACGCGGAACATCGCGAGCGTCGGGTCGTTGAACGCGCGCAGCACCTCGTACTCGAATTGGCCGGTGAGCGACTTGTCGGGGTGGACCGCGGCGTAGAATTCCTCGAAAGTCTGCAGGTTTGGCAGTGCCTTGGTGCGCGGATAGCCGCCATTCTTGCGCGGCGACAGTTGCCACAGCGGCAGCACGATATCTCCCATCGTTGGCTCGATCGAGCCGGTCCAGCCCGACAGCGAGGTATTGGCCATTTGTCCGATGTCCTGAAGAATCGCCGTCTCCACTTCTTTCAATCCGCGATAGGCCGGTACCGGCTCGTATTTGACGCCAAGCAGATCGAGCGAGAGCATCATATTGATGGTGTTGGTGTTCTCGGCGTTGAGCGAGAGCGCCTTGAAGTTCTTGGTCTTCATCAGGTCGGTCGCGACATTGATGCCGGGTGGCGTGTCCCTGCGCATGTACACGACCAGCGGGCTCTCCACGCCGGCGACGAACACAAAATCGGAATAGGACGTCTTCAACTCCGGCCTGCCCAAAAGCTGACTGGGCACATCCAGGGTGAAAAAGCCGATCGTTTGGCCATTGGGCGCAGCTTCGCCGAGCTGATTGCTGCCGATTAGCCCGCCCGCACCGCCGACATTCTTGACCACAATGGTCGGGTTGCCAGGAATGTAAGCCGGCAGATGCTGCGCAACGATGCGCCCCTCAAGATCGGTCGGACCGCCAGCAGGGTAGTTGACGATCATGGTGATCGTCTTGCCCTTGTAGAATTGGGCCGCTGCGCTGTTCGGTGTGATGGCGGCGAGCGCAATCAGCCCGAGTGCGACGAGCATTGTCCGTGACATGGATCATCCCTTCCTCATGGCGTGCAGGCGCCTTGATTGGGGCGTTACTTTTTCGCCTGCCGCTGGTCGGTCAGCATCGTCCCCAGCTTGAACGGTTCGAATGTCGGCTTGTAGGACTTCTCGTCGAGGAACTGCCGTAGACCCGTATTGTAGGAGTCCTCCTTGTCGGCGGTCTTGATGGCCTGGCCCTTGGCGGCGAGATAATCATAGGCCTGCGGCACGTCCATCGTGCGCACGTGGCGGATCGCGTGCTTGGTGGCGCGCAGCACCGCCGGGCTCTTCTTCATCAGCCGTTCGGCCAGGTCGGTAACGGCGGCCTCCAGCTTGTCGAGCGGCACGGCGTAATTGACCATGCCGATGCGGGCGGCTTCCTTGCCGTCGAACGGCTCGCCGAGGCAGGCGTAGTAAAGTGCGTGGCGCGGCAGCACCATGTCGGCCACGACCTTGGAGACGAGCGCGCCGGGCAGAATGCCCCAGTTGACCTCGGACAGCGAGAAGGTGGCGTTCTCGGCGGCGATGGCGAAATCGCAGCCGAGCAGTTGCATGAATGCGCCACCCACACAGTAGCCATGAACCATCGCAATGGTGGGCTTGTCGTAATTGTAGAGCCTCTCCCAACGCCAGCGATTCGCAGCCGCAGCCGCTTTCTTGCGCTCGCCCGGCTTCTTTTCGAGATCGCGGAAGAATCGCTTTAAGTCCTGTCCAGCGCTGAAATTGCCGCCTTCGCCGCTTACCACCACAGCCTTGACGTTGTCGTCCACTTCGAGCCGCGCCAGCGCGTCATCCATGTCGTAATGAAGCTGTGGACTCATGGCGTTGCGCTTGTCCGGACGGTTCAGGAAGGCCCAGCCGATGCCGTCGTGGATCCTGACGTTTACGCATTCGTACTTATAATCAGCCATGAGCGTCTTCCTCCAGATTGCGATGTTTGGGCGTTCCGTTATCCGTAAGCGCGCAGCACATGGCGTGCGAGCGCCATCTTGAGAATCTCGATTGGGCCTTCCGTGATCATCATGCTGCGCTGGTCGCGCCAGAATTTCTCGATCGGAAGGTCGGTCGCGAGCCCCATGCCGCCGTGGATCTCCATGCAGCGGTCGGCGGCTCGAAAGGACTGAGTGTCGCCAAAAATCTTGGCCATGTAGGCCTCGGCTCGGATGTCGCGTCCTTGATCATACTTCCACGCGGCGTCATACACCATCAACCGAAGCTGGTGGTGCTCCATGAAACTGTCGGCTAACATCCATTGCACTGCCTGCCGTTCTGCCAATGGCTGGCCGAAAGTTACCCTCTGCTTGGCATATTTCGCACCGAGGTCGAGGCAGCGTTCGATCACGCCCATGCTGCGCGCGCCATGACGGATGCGGCCGACGTTGAGCCAATGTTGCGCATGCCTGAATCCGTCGCCCTCCTCGCCGATGCGATCCTCGACCGGCACTTTGACGTCCTCGAAGGCGATTTCCCAAGGACGGTCGTCAACGACGAGCTCCTGCGAGCGCAAAAGCCGCACGCCCGGAGATTTCATATTGACGATGAAGGCAGAGATGCCGCCGCGGGACCCCTTCGCGCGGTCGGTCGCCGCAATCAGTTGCGCGTAGTGCGCATCGTCGGCGCCGGTAATGAAGCGCTTGACGCCGCTGATGACATAATGATCGCCGCGCCGCACCGCGGTCGTTCGCATGCTGCCGGGATCGCCGCCGGCGTCGGGCTCGCTCTGGGCGAGACACCAGTTCAGCTCGCCGCGGATGGTCGGTAGGAGATACTTGGCCTTCTGCGATTCATCGAGGTGATAGAGAATCGGGCTGACGTTGGGGCCGAAGATATCGACGCCGCGCGACGGCAGGGCGATGCTGCGGCCAAGCTCCGCCCATACCGTCACCTTGGCGACCAGCCCCATGCCGAGCCCGCCGTATTCGCGCGGTACGTCGTAGCCCGCGAGCCCCAGCGCCTTGGCCTTGGCCGTGAGTTGAGCGCGCACCTCGGACTTGAGCTTGTTGCCGGCGCGAGCGGTGCGCTCGATCGGGATCAATTCGCGGTCGACGAACTTGCGGACGGCTTCCTTGAGCATCCGAATTTCTTCCGGCAGATCGAAGTTCAGCCCGTCCGCGGCGATTGCGGCGTCCATTACATCGGCTCCTGTGGCTTGCGCCCGACCACGCGCACGTCGACGGCGCGCACGCCCTTGTCCGCAGCAAGAACGATCAGCGGGTTGATCTCGAAATCAGAGAGCCACGCCCGGTGATCGATGAACATGCGCGACAGCCCGGTCATAGCGCGCACCACTGCGCCTATATCGCGTGCCGGCTGACCGCGGAATTGATCAAACAATGATGCGCCGCGCAGCGAGCAGATCATGTCGCGAGCTGCCTGCTCATCGATCGGCAGGAGGCGGATTGCGACATCCCGCATGACCTCGACCTGCACGCCGCCGAGCCCGAACAGCATGAACGGCCCGAATTGCGGGTCTTCCCGCACGCCGAGAATGACTTCGAGGCCGTTCACCATTTCCTGCACCAGGAAGCCTGTAACGCGCGCGTGTGGATCGTGCGCGGCGAGCCGCGCTGCCATCGCCTCGGCAGCGGCACGTACCATCGCCGCATCGCGCAGTCCGAGAGCGACGCCACCGATCTCGGTTTTGTGGCTCGCTTGCGGCGAGACGATCTTCACCGCAACTGGAAAGCCAATGCGGGCGGCCTGCGCACCGGCATCGCCGGGCGTCCCGGCAAGCGCGCTCTTCGGCACCGGCATGCCGTGCGCCGCGAGCAGCGCATCAAGGGCAGAGCCAGCAAGATTCTCGGCGCGACCGCGCGGCTCCGCGATCATTACGACGCTGCGTTGCAGCGCCGCCGCATAGCGAACGAGGCTCTGGAGCGCCCGCACCGTTTCCGACAGCCCCTGGATGAAAGGCACGCCGGTCTCATCCTGGTACTTGCGGCTGACATCGGAGCTGTTCTGCGCCATGCGGCCGAAGGCGAGGACCGGCTTGTCGGTTGCCGCCATTACGCCGCGTAAGGGTCCGGGGTCGTAGGGGTCGTCGGCATTGACCGGTACGAGGCCCTGCACGGTGACGAGATCGACCGTCGGATCGGCGCAGATGAGTCGGCAAATTTCGGAGAATTTCTGGGCCTGTACGCCGACCACCGGGCCGACATCGAGCGGGTTCTCGGGCGCCAGACCGGGATCAATCATTTCTGGCAGCTTTGCCCGGGTCTCGGGCGCAAGCGGCGCCATCTCGGCGCCTTCGTCGCTGGCATAGTCGAGCACCAAACCCTTGGCGCCGCCCGAATAGCAGACCATGGCGATGCGATTGCCTTTCGGCAGGCGGCCGGGTGCGAAGGCTAGGCAGGTCTCGATCAGATCGTCGAGTGAGGGGCAGCGCACGATGCCGTATTTCCGGCAGGTCGCGTCGAACACCTGATCGTCCCCCGCGATCGCGCCAGTGTGGCTCGCGGTCGCTGCCTTGCCGCGCTCACTGCGCCCGACCTTGACGAGCAGGATCGGCTTGCGGGCGGTGAGCGCCTTCGCCGCGGCCGCCATGAAGGCCTGCGGCCGACGGATGCCCTCGACCAGGCAGGCGATGATCTTGGTATGCTCGTCCTCGACCAGGAAATTGATGTAGTCGGCGAGATCGAGATCGAGCTCGTTGCCGCTCGACACTGCATAGGAGAAACCCAGCCCGCGCAGCGCCGCCTGCTGGAGCCAGAACTGAAATGTGCCACCGGATTGGAAGACCACGCCGACCGAGCCCGGCTTGAGCGTGCGCACGCGCTTGGCTGGATAAAGCAGCAGCTTTTCGCGGATCGCGAGCGAGCCCATGCAGTTCGGGCCAGAGATTCGCAGCCCGTGCTGTTCGGACAGCGCAAGCAGGGCCTGAGCGCGCTTGCGACCCTCGGCATTGCTGCCTTCGCCGAACTGCGCGGCATAGATCAGCGCGCACTTCAGACCATGCTCTGCCGCTTCGGCGAGCGCATCGGCGACCAAGGCGGTTGGAACGATTGTGAGGGCAAGATCGACTGGTTCCGGGATCGCCGTGAAGTTGGGATAGACTTGCCGGCCCCACAGCTCGCGGCGCTTCGGATTGACCAGGTACACTTTCACCGGGAAGCCGCAATATTCAAGATTATCGTAGATCGACTGCGCCCAGCCCCCGCGGCTGGAGTCGGATGCCCCGACGATCGCTACGGACTTGGGACGCAGGAGGTAGTCGACCCTTCGGAACACGATGTCACCGCCCAACTCGAATATCAGTCTATTCTACTGGAGCGACCTTTGCCGACATTCCCCGAATAATCGCTCAAGCAACCGTTAGCATCAGCCTGTCTGCGTTTTCTGCCACGGCCAGCCGCTCACGACAACGGCTCTGTGAACATTATTGCCGGGTGTTTGGAGCGGCTATGCTGTCCGGTTCTCATCGATGTGAAAGGCCCAGGTTGACGCGGTTGTGCCAACGATCGCAAATCTACTGCAGTACAGTCCGGGGAGCCTTGCATGAAGCAGCGGTCGACATGCCGCTGGGCGTGGAATAGCATCCAGCGTGAGCGTTGAACTCGCGCCCGACGAAGTGCGGGGGTTGTTGAGACGAAGAATCTCGCTTCACGATGGCACTGCCCAGCACCAATTCCCCGGACTATTAGACACAGCCTGCCACGCTTCCAGCAATGAGGAGGAACCGTCGTTTGCCCAGGTCACGCGAATGGCTGATCGAGTGTTGCCGCAGGATGCTCCTCATTCGGCATTTCGAGGAGACCCTGGTCGCAGTCCACGATCAAGGGCATTTCAGCGGACACTATCATCTCTATATTGGGCAGGAAGCAACAGGCGTTGCGGCGCTCTCCTGCGTGGAGCCGAACGACTGTCTTTTCACCACCCATCGGAATCACGGCCACCTGTTGGCGCGCGGCGCGGACCCGGGGCGCTTATTTGCTGAGATCCTGGGTCGGAAGGATGGCTACAATAAGGGTAAAGGCGGAACCTTCCACATCACGGCCGCCACGTTAGGGTTTTACCACACATCAGGGATCGTGGCAGGGATCATTCCCTTGGCGACCGGCGCCGCTTACGCCGCCAAGGCCCGTAAATCGGGCCAGCTTGCCGTTTGTCTGATTGGTGATGGCGCCTTGGAAGAAGGGGCTGCATCGGAGGCGTTTAATATGGCCTCGCTGTGGAAACTTCCGATCCTTTATCTGTGCGAGAACAATGGAAAATACGGTGCCGGCCGAGCGGCAGGTGCGGCGCAGTCGCCTACCATGGCGGCCTACCCGCTCACCGATCTGCCCAAGGCTTATAAAATCCCCGCCGAGCAGGTGGATGGAACGAACGTAGGCGCTGTCGACAGCGTGGTTTCTGAAGCGATCAGCAAGATCCGGCAGGGCGAGGGGCCGCAATTCCTCGAGACGCAAACCGTGCGCTGGCCTGGCAGCGAGAGCAACTGGCCTGTGGTTCCCGTGGCGACCAATATCAATTTGGCTTGGGATATCAGCTCGGTTCCGCAGAAGATGCGTCAGTGGTATCGCTCGAGCGATCCGGTCTTGATCTTCGTTCGCGAACTCGTGGAGCGAGGATGGGCGACCAAGGAGGAGCTTGCCGACATTGACGGAAAAGTCGTGGGGATTGTCGATCAGGCCGTGAAGTTTGCGTTGGCGAGCCCCTATCCCGAGCCGGAAGACGCTCTGACGAATGTTTTTGCCTGAGAATCGATCATGCGAGAACTGGCTTATTACGAAGCGAAGTTGGAGGCGTTGCGCGAGGTCCTCGCTGCCGACGAGAGCGTTCACCTTGTTGCGGATGCCACGGGATTCTTGGGCCTCAGCCCGCATCGGGTTCGGTTTGCAGAGATCTTAAAGAGCTTTCCCGATCGAGTCATTGCGCCGCCGATTTCGGAGCTTGCGTTTTGTGGACTTGCCGTCGGGGCTGCAATGGCAGGTCTGCGGCCGGTCGTCGATCTCATCACCGCGAGTTTTGCTTTTGAGGCGTGGCCTCAGATCGTCAACGAGGCGGCGAACGCTTTCTATATGTCCGGGGGACAAACCCGGGTTCCGGTTGTTTTTCATCTGCTGCATGGTCTGCGCGGTGCAGGCGCGGCGCAGCATTCGCACAGTCCGCAAGCCATGTTGTGGAACTGTCCCGGATTAGAAATCGTTCTCCCCTCGTCGCCGCGCGATGTCAAAGGGCTTTTCAAGACCGCCGTCAACAGCAATAACCCGACGGTCTTCATCGATCACGTGCGTCTCTTTGAGCTCAGAGGCGAGGTTCCCGAGACTGACGAGGCGATCCCTTTTGGTCAGGCGGAGATCAAGCGCGCAGGCACCGACGTCACCGTCGTTGCAACTTCCTTGATGGTGCAGCGCGCGCTCAGCGTGGCGGACGGCCTGGCCAAGGGAGGAATTCAGGTCGAAGTGGTGGATCCTCGCACCATTGTCCCGCTCGATTTCAAGACGATCATGGCCTCGGTCGAGAAGACCGGACGCGTGGTGGTGGTCGACGAGTGCCACCAGAGTTGCGGCGTATCCGCCGAGCTGGTGGCGCGCATTGCGGAGGCGGGTTTTGACAAACTCAAGGCGCCGATCCGCAGGGTGGCCACGCTCGATGTGCCCGTTCCCTTCAGTCCCCCGTTGGAAGATTTCATCAGCCCCTCGGAGGCACGCATTGCCGAGGCAATCCGCGCGACAGTTCGCTGAGAATGGATTGGCCTTGGTGAACGCGCCGGCGCGGTTGGCCTGATGTCGTAAAGGTTCAATTCAGAGGTTTCGATCTGGGGGAGATGTTCTCGATGTACAGGGTTGCCATCGATATCGGCGGTACCTTTACCGATTGCCTCGTCTTGGATGGCGACGGGCGGCTCGGCCAATTCAAAGCACCGACCACGCCCGCCGACCCCAGCAAGGGTTTTCTAGACTGCCTGGAAAAGGCAGCCCGGGCGGCGCACAAAGATGTCCGTGAGTTTATCGGAGCCGTCGAGTCTATCATTCACGGGACGACTTTGGCGACGAATGCGGTGCTCACCGAGCGCGGCGCCAAACTGGGCATGCTGACGACCGAGGGTTTTCGCGACGAGGTGGAGATTCGCCGCGGTTTCAAGAACATCCGCACCTCCATGTATAACCTGGCGGTGCCTCCCTATAAGCCGCTGGTGCGGCGCTATCTGCGGCTTCCCGTCCGCGAACGCACGCTCTACTCGGGCGAAATCGAGACGCCTGTCGACATCGCCAGCGTGACGGCGGCGTTGGACAAATTCGAGGCGGAGAAAGTCGAAGCGATCGCCATCTGTTTCCTGCATTCCTATGCGAATCCGGAGAACGAACGAAACACCGCGGAAATTTGCCGCGAGCGGTTTGATGGCAAGGTCTACGTTACGACCTCGCACGAGATTTTACCCGTGTCGGGGGAGTACGAGCGTTTCAGTACGACGATCGTGAGCGCCTACATCGGCCCCATCGTTTCCGATTATCTCCTCGCACTGGAAAAACGCTTGTCTAACATGGGCTTCACAGGAAGCCTGCTGATGGTCCGCTCTGATGGATTGGTTCAGTCGGCGGCGCACTCACGCCGTCAGGCGGTCACCTTGATCAACTCCGGACCGGCGGCGGCACCTACTGCGGCGCATTTTTTCGGCCGCCTGTTGGGGCATAACAACCTGATCTCGATCGACATGGGTGGCACGAGCCTGGACGCAAGCCTCATTGGCAACGGGGAAATCCCGACGACGACAGAAAGTTGGGTCGGCGATGAGCGGGTGGCGATCAAGATCGTCGAAATGCAGTCCATTGGTGCGGGCGGCGGGAGTTTGGCATGGATCGATTCGCTCGGACTGCTGCGGGTCGGGCCGCAAAGCGCCGGGTCGGATCCGGGGCCGGCGTGTTACGGCCGCGGTGGCGATAGGCCGACCGTTACCGATGCCGATGTTCTCTTGGGATATATTCCCGCGGACTACTTCCTCGGCGGCGAGATCAAGCTCGATGCGGACCAATCACGCCAGGCGATCCGAAAAGTCGCCGAGCCCCTTAAGATGACGGAGAGCCAGGCGGCCCAGGCCATTTTCAAGATCGTGAACTCGTTGATGGTAGATCAAGTGATCGAACTGTCGACCAAGCGGGGCTACGACATCCGCGATTTTGCCCTGATCGTCGGCGGCGGCGCCGGAGCGGTCCACGGCGCTCACATCGCCGAGCTGTTGGGCATTCCGATCGTCATTATCCCGAAATATGCAGCCCTCTACAGCGCGTTCGGGATGTTCGCAATGGACGTCGGACGCGAGTACTCGCAGAGCTTCATGGTGCGAACTGACAAGCTCGATCTGCAACAGATGGAGAGCGCCTACCGCGGCCTCACCGAGAAGGCCATCGCCGATTTTGCGGAGGGCCACGTCGCCGCATCCGAGGTGATCCCGGCCAGAACCGCGCAAATGCGCTATGTGGGCCAATTCCACGAGATCGAGGTTCCGCTGCCGAGCGCGTTGAGGTCCGCGCAAGATCTGCAGACGGTGCTGAAGACATTCCACGCCCGCCACAAGGAACTCTACAAGTTCGATCTGCCTCAGCGTGGAATCGAATTCCGGACCTTGTCGCTCAGGGCCACGGTTGCCCGCAAGCGCGACCTGAAGGCAATGCCGCTGGCGCGCGGCGATGCGGACGCGCGAGCGGCCCTCAAGCGGACGCGTCGATGCCTCTTCGGAGAGGATTGGATCGAAACGCCGTGTTACGATGGCGCGCGATTGCTTGCGGGAAATTCAATTCCCGGTCCGGCAATCATCGAAGAACAAGCCACAACGATTGTTGTTCCCGAACGCTTCGTCTGTACCGTTGATGTATCGGGAAGCTATTCGTTGACGAGGAGTTGAGCAATGGGCCAGACTTCGATGGGACCGACTGCCGTTGCCGAGGCGTTGGCGAAGCCGGTGCAGCGGGCCGTGGAAGTCGACCCGCTCACGCTGTCGACGGTTTGGCATTCCTTGCAGCGAATTTGCCGCGAGATGCGGCGGGTGATCGAGCGCACCACTCAGAGCTATCTGATCTCCCAGCTCAAGGACATCTCGGTCGGCATCTGGGATGGCCAAGGCAACACCGTCGCGATCCCGGTCGGCCTGCCGGCGCAGTTCGTGGGAGCGAAGTATTCAGTCCGCTACATCATGAATGAATACGGCAAGGATATTTATCCCGGCGATGTCTTCTTGGCCAATGATCCTTACAAGGGCTACTCCTGTCATCCTCCCGATTGGGGTTTTTTCCGTCCCGTTTTCGACCGAGATCGGCCGGTTTTCTGGACCTTGGCCCGCGCCCACGTCGAGGATACCGGAGCGGCTTTTCCTGGCGCGTATTTTTCCGATCCTTACGACATTCATTCGGAAGGGCTTCTCGTTCCTGGCGTCAAGGTGATTGAAAAGGGTCAGGAGCAGCGCGACATCATGCGGCTTATTTTCAACAACGTGCGGCTTGCCGAGGGCGTTCGCAGTGACAGTTACGCGTTGATCGCCGCGACCAAGTTGGCCGAGAACCGCTTGCTCGACCTCATTGGGAAGTACGGAATAGAGACCGTTCTTGATTGTATGGCGGTGATGCGCGCTCGCACGGATCAAGCGGTGCGGGCCTGCATCAGGGCCATGCCGGACGGCACTTACTACGGCGAATCTTCTACGGACGATGATGGCGCGGAACTCGATGTGCCGGTCACGGTGCGTTGCGAGATCACCGTGAAAGGCGACCGGCTGACGATCGATTTCTCCCGGAGCGACAAGCAGCGCAAAGGATTCGTCAACTGCAGCTATCCGACCACGTATAGCTGTGCCGTGGCCGCCTCGATTCTCTTTTTCGATCCGGCACTGGCCGAGTATCACAATGAAGGGACGATGCAGCCCATCGAAGTCCTCGCTCCTGAGGGTCTCGTCGTGAATGCAAACTATCCTGCGCCGATGGGCGGAGCGCCGGTGAGCATGGGCGGCAATATCCAAGAAGCGGTCATGATGGCGCTGTCTGCGGCTCTACCCACCCGTGCTGCGGCCGGTTGGGGAAGGCGCTACGGGCAATACATTTATGGCATCGATCCGCGCACCGGCGGCCTTTATGTCTTTCCGGGATATCATGCCGAGGGCGGGGCCGGCGCAGTCTACGGTTACGACGGCTATCAGGGTACGGCGTCCATTGGTACTTTGGGCGAGATTGCCCGGCCTAACACCGAGGACTACGAGATCAAATATCCTTGGCAGGTCATCAGCAGAGAATTTCGCAAGGACTCTTCGGGAGCCGGTAAGTGGAAGGGCGGCTCGGGCCTGCACTGGGAGGTGGTCAATTTAGGCGGCGAGGCCGGGATGCACACCGGTGCAGGCCAGGGTGAGACCACCTACGCGCACGGCTGTCTGGGTGGGAAATCATCGCTGCCCAATCGCTGTATCATCGAGCGTCGTAATGGTGAGAAGTTGCAGGCGAAGGTTCATCGGCTGCACAAGGTTTATCACGGCGACCACATCATCAAAGACACCAGCGGCGGCGGCGGTATCGGTCGCCCGGAGGAGCGAGACCCGCAGGCGGTGTGGGAAGACGTGTATATCAATGAGCTCGTAACCATCGAGGCGGCGCGGGAGGTGTACAAGGTCGTGATTGATCCGGTGATCCGGCAGATCGATTGGGATCAGACCAAGTCACTGCGCGCGGCCGCGATGGGGCGATGAAAGGGGCCTCTCGTCAGTCCAGATGGACGCCGGATTCAGCAACGATTTCCTTCCAGCGTTGATCATCAAGGCGGATTCGTTCGGCGAATTCCTGCACGGTGCTCTTGACCGGCACGATGCCGAGCCGCGTGAGCAGCGCCGCGTTCTCCGGATCATCGAACGTCATTCGAAGACTTGAATTCAACAGCGCGATGATGTCGGGCCTCGTCCCCTGGGGGGCGAAGATGCCCCACCAGTTGGCTATCTCGTAGCCGGGAAGACCGGCCTCGGCCGTTGTCGGGATGTCAGGAAGGCTGTCGAGACGCCGCGGACTGGCAATGGCAAGAAACTTGACCCTTCCCGTCTGCACAAATGAGTCGGCGCTGGCTTTCGTCGATATGGTCATCTGAACGCTGCCCGACCCAACTTCCGTCATGGCTGCGGCCGATCCACTGAATGGGACGTGAACCATCTCTGTCCCAATCATTCGGGCGAAACGGGCACCGGCCAGATGCGGAACGGTTCCAACCCCTGGCGAGCCATAATTGAAGCCGCCGGGCTTGGCGCGTGCAAGCTCGATGAATTCGCGCAAATTGCTTGCCGGTAACGAAGCGCTGGCGACGATGAATTCCGGAGCATCCGCCAGGAGGGCAATTGGAGCAAGGTCGGTGAGAGAATCAAACGGCAGCTCTTTGTGAAGATGCGGGTTGATCACAATCGTGTCCGCCGATCCCAGGACGAGCGTGTAACCATCCGGCGGCGACTTCGCGACTGCGCCAGTTCCGACAATCCCGCTGGCTCCCGGCCGATTTTCGACGATGACGGATTGACCGAGCTCCTTCCCAAGATGCTGCGCAACGATGCGTGCGATAAGGTCAGTTGCTCCGCCCGGCACGAACGGAACGACCAATGTGATGAGTCGCGTCGGATACGGGGGCGATTGCGCCTGGCAGAGAGCCGGGATTCCGGCGCAGATGCCGCCAGCGAGCATCGCTACTCTGCATATCGTGCGCCACATCACATCACCTCAATTCCTTCTCCGAATGCCCGCAAACTTGACGCTGAACGGCTGAGAGCGGTTTGACGGCGAATTCCGGCGCTGTACGCGGCGGTGGAAAAGTAGGCCACTGGAGCGGCGGGCTGTCAACGCCTGGAGCTAATCCTCAATTCGCTCGTTGTGCATCGGAGCCTCCAGCCCATGGCGGAGAACGTGCCACGCGCCGTCCAACAGCTCTGCCTCGCCGAGCCGCAGTTTTTCGGCGGTGTTAAATGTCAAGAGCGCGCCGGCGTTGCGCAGCGCTTCGGCGCGGGGCCGCCTCATCGAGCTCGGTGAGATATACCACAGCGCTTGCGCCGGCGAGTGCGTCGGCAACGATCGCCTTATACCAAATCCGCCTGATCACTTCTGTTCATTCGCCACTCATTCCCGCTTTCGAGCGTGTGAGGAAATTTGGCGCCGCGCGGCGGCTTGTGATTCACTTTCGCTGCAAAGCGAGGTGATTCGATGGCGAGCGAGGCGCGGTTCATTCGGGCGGACCGATT
>Ga0074044_10001221_pt1 | contig 23619 bp, 24 predicted proteins | sample BogForMeECP23OM1_FD_94443 | JGI IMG/M metagenome (GOLD analysis project Ga0074044, IMG submission 94443) | Bog forest soil microbial communities from Calvert Island, British Columbia, Canada - Bog Forest MetaG ECP23OM1 | ecosystem: Environmental > Terrestrial > Soil > Wetlands ... | reverse complement strand
CTTGCCCTGTAGAATCCCTTATGCGAACCCTGCCTTCGCCGAATCGACGGGCTCGTGGTCCAGCGGTGACGACGTCGCTCTCACACAGCGAAGATCGCCGGTTCGAATCCGGCCGAGCCCATCGACCTCCCGGAGCAGGAGCCAACGGCTGACCCGACGATACCCGTGGCTGGGCTCGGCCGACGGGAGGGAAGCTGTGGTTCGCGGGGACTCCCTTGGGTCGGCGGAATCAGTAGCCCCGGAACATCTCGAACACGACGTCCCCGGGCGGCACTCCGCAGGGGTTCTCGAGAAGGCGGACCGTCTCTTCCACCATCTCGGGGAGACCGGCGACGTAGTACCTCGGGTTGGGTAGATGTTTCGCCACCTCACGGATCCACTCCGCGTCGATCCGGCCCACCCGACCGGCCCAGGCGGTCGAAGAATCCGCCGGGCGGGTCACCGTGTACAGAGCGCGGAGCTGAGGCGAGGAGCGGGAGAGGGCATCGAATTCGGAGCGGAACACCAGCTCTTCGGGGGTCCGCGCGGAGTAGAGCAACCGCCGCTCCACGGGATCCCCCGTGTCCGCGGCGTACTTCATCATCCCCCGGAACGGCGTAATCCCAATCCCCCCGGCAAGGAAGACGGTGGGCCGGGCGGGATCGAGGAGAAAATGGCCGAGCGGACCGTACACCTCGGCTGTGTCGCCGGGCGACATTCGAGCGAGGGCCTGCTTGAACGGCGTGTCGGAGATCTTGCAGGTGACAGCGAGAAAGCCCGATTCCGACGGGCTCGACGAGAGTGAGAATGCGCGCACGGCTCCCCACGGGTCATCCACCCCCGGCAGAGCGAGGCGAATCGCCTGATTCGAGAGATACCGGAACCCCGTTCCCTCGGTAGCGAACCGGAACGTTCGTGCTGTCGGCGATTCGGGGCGACTGTCGATCAGCGGGAGGACGAATCGTCGGGGAGTCGGAACCGACGGGGGGAGATCTCGTGAAACCGACACGGACGAACGGAGCGTGTTCGCCCGATAAGGACTGGCCTGGCGCGAAGCCGGTCACCGCTCCCCGGAGGCGACCAACTCCCGTCGGCCGGCGGAAGGGACCTCCTCCCGGCGCGCGGGAGGAGACGCCTGGCGACGGGCTTTGTGTCGGAGTGTTCCCCCTCGGCTGTTTTCGAGCGGCTCCTCCAGTAGCGCGTGGAGCCACGTTCTCCAGTTGGGCTGTGCTCGCCGTCTCAGCCCGAAAATACGGAACGTCCAAATACCTCCTGCATCGTGCCCGACTGAGCGTGGTTCCATGGTTTCACAAGCTGAGAGCTCCTCGAGCGCAGGCGGCCCGACCTCGCCCGCCATGTCTTCGGAGCCCCGGCTAAGCGACGAAGAGATCGGGGTAGCCCGGTTCGCGGCCGCGGGGCTCGTCCTCGTATCGGGGATTCTCGCGCTGTACTCGATTTTCTCGTACTGGTGGCTGATCAACGGCACCGGGGTTGACATCGCCTTCTTCCCCGGGGCCTCCCTGAGGTCCAACGGGACATTCTCCACGTATGCTTCGGCCGGCCTCGGACCGGTCGGCGGGGTGTACGAGGCCATCCTCGTTCTCGCCATCGTGGCAGGAATTCTCGCGATCGTCGCAGGGGTCCTCTCGTTCCTGATGACGATACGCCACCGCAAGCCCCAGAACATGCGGCTTGCGGGCCTGGCGCTCGCCGGGGTAGTTCTCGAAGGGATCACAGTGGCGATCGCTCCAGCCATGACCCCCTGGGCCCTCAATGACTCGGGCGGGACCCCCAGCTATTGCTCGGGCTGGACGCAGGGTTCTCCGTGCTCGTCCTTCTGGGGAACGGGAACCTACGGCGGAGTCGGCCTCACGTTCGTCGGCGCGGACGGCTGGATAATCATGATCGGTGCGCTGGCCCTCGGGGTCCTCGGACTCCTGATCTGGCGACTGGGGCATAATCCGGCATAGAAGGCCGCCCGGTAGGGACCTCGGCCCTGCCTCCTGCCCATTGGCCAGGGGTGGGGCCTCTCCGCCGTAACTTAGAGTGTCACCGCCCCGAGAGCGTTACGCCCTAGGCGAGCTCTCGTCTCCCTCTCAGGGCGAATCAACAGGATTCGGGGAGCGGGATCCGCAAGCAAGCCCATGCTCGTGCCGGATCACGAACGCGAGGCGAGAGGAGTCCGGGCCTCCGCACGGCCCGCGAGCGCAATCTCAGAAGGGCCCAGGAGGGACGGCCAATCCCATTCCCGGACGATTCTCGCCGGCCACGTTGAGAGGCCCGCGCGCGGGGTCCCGGACGCCGACGAGCTTCCGGGAGGGCCGGGCCGGGGGCCGCGGCGGTCAACCGAGTCTTTCCAGGCGCACCGACACTGTACCATCCGCCCCGGCGACCAGGTCGGCAGCTACACGCCTGACAGCCAAAGCAAGCCGAGGAGCACCCATCCCCTGGACGGGGGGTAGGGCTCGAGCGCCAACGCGATGGGTGAAGCGGCCGCGTTATGGGGACCCGGGCGTACCACTCCAGCAGAGTTCGGCTTACGGGCGTTCGCGGGAGATCCGATGCAACCTAGGGGGCATGGCCCCCGGCGAGCTGCGCGCCGCTGCCGCCAGGCGTGCGGGGGTCGGGTGTCCGGGACGGTTCCCGACCCCGAGCTCCCAACGGCGTGAGTGGCGGCATGGCTGACTCCTACCGGGAGTAGACCCCCTGAGGGGCTGCCGGGGAAGCTGTAGTCTGAATCCCCGGCAGCGCCGAACTGCCGCAAGCGTGGGGGCAAGAGGGGGGCCGCGCGCTGCTCACGGAGCGCTTTCGAGGTGTCCCCACGCCGCGGCCATCCCGTAGGCTGCGGCGGCCAAGCCTGCGAGAATGACGAGGATGATGAAAATGGCGAGGAGCACCGTCCACATGCGCGGGTAGGTAGGCGTAGGCGCCGACGCGATCGGTGTCAAGGCCGGGTTCTGACGACCCGTGACGAACCAATCCACGTAGAGAGTCGCCGGGTAAGCCATAATCGCCACGGCGCCGAACGCGAGGTACATGAGGAGAGTCTCCAGCGGGTCCTGGGTCAGCTTGAGATAGTAGTCGGCGCGAGCCCCATAGTACATCACTCCGCAGCCGATCACGACCCCCATCATACCGACGAAGTGGGTGGGAAGGCGGAACAGCACCGCGAGACCGAAGGAGACGGTGAGGAGCGCGAGCAGGAGTATCGGGTCGAAGAAGTAGAGGTTGTAGCTCCCGAGGCCGTCGGCCGCGGAAATAGGCCAGTTGAACTCCCCCCAGAGGGCGATGAGGCCGAGAACACCGCCGAGAAGGGTGATGAGAACCGCACCCTCGCGGAGGGAGACGGTCGCGCGCGCGGTATCCCCCTTTCTCGTATTGTACCACACGAAGACCCCCGTGTAGAACACCACGGCCGTCAGCAGAACCAACAGGTCGAGAACCGCTGTCAGTGGGTCGATGAAAGATGCGAATGGCATGGACTACACCCCCGGGGGTGAGCTCAGGGTGGCTCCGACAGCGCCCGTGGTGCGAGTTCTTTCCCAGCCTTCGACCCTCAGCGTCACGCAGGGGCCGAAGTCGGACCTAGTAAAAGGACTTGTCGTAAGGTCTCCAATACGAATCGGCCGATTCTTCGAGGGCCGAGCGGGTTCTCAGGCTGACCCGAGCCCGGCCCGCTGCTGGACTACGTGCCAGCGCTCGGCACCTAGGGTTTCCTTGGCCAGTCGCAGGAGGTCCCCGAAGCGGGGGCCCGGCTCCGTCTTCATCCCCGCGAAGAAGACGATAAGCTCGTTCTCGTTCAGCGCGGGCAGGGTCCACCGCATCCAGTCCTCGAAGCGGTTGAGCGGGAGCCCGTTGTAGAACTTGGACCGGATCTCGCGGAGCTGCTGGTCCGTGAACCGTTCCCACATGATGGGGACCATCGCCGACTCCTCGTTGTTGAGATGGTCGAGGTAGAACGCAAACAGGTCGTTCGCTTCCATGTTGAGCCGGTCGCCGAGCTCGATGCGGCGGTCGGGCTGCTCCAGGCCGATCAGCTCGTCGCAGATGCCGGACACGCGAAGGATCCGTCGAACGACCTCCCCGTGCTCCTTCATCATCAGTTCGACGACGTCGGGGTCGAACGGCTGGACGGCCGAGAAGATGTACTTCTCCTCGTGCCCGGAGTGGGCGCGGAGCAGGCAGAGGATGCAGTCGGAGATTGCGTTGCCCAGGTCGTGCTTGAGTTGCGTCGCGATCGCCTTCGACTGGGAAGCGTCCGTAAAATCGGTCGTCTGGAGGCGCAGCCCCAGCTCGTAGATCATCGAGCGGATGCCCTTGTGAATGGGCTGGAAGAGATTCTCGCGGTTGGACGTTGGCGCACCCCCTAGAGGAGGAGAGGGTGGTTTCAGGCCTTAAGGGTAACACAGCCCCGGGTAAAGGTTCGGAATCGCCCAATACGTGCCTTCGCAATGCCGACCTTCCCGACACGCGCAGGCGCTCCTTCCGCGGGAGGGAACGACCGATCGGCCGCTCGTCCTTGGGCCTCAATAGCCGCCGAGCGCCGTCCCTTGAACAGAGGGTCCCGCTACCACTCGATCCATCGGCGAGCAGTTCGGAGACCGAACGAGATCCACATTCCGGCCACGGCGCCGAACAGAGCCAGCATCGATACGACAAAGATGACGACATCCTGGAACACGGAGAACCCCTGAGCCCAGAACGCCAGGTAGAGGAGGGTCATACTGAGCCAAGCCAGCGGGATCAGGATCGTCAGGACGACACGAAGGATCGCTCCCCGAACGGTCCGGGATGCCTTCTCCCCGAACGAGTCGAACATCGTCGACGTACTCTCGGCCATGGGACCAACAACGGTCCGCGGGTCTATAGGAGTAGCTCACCGGTAGTTCTCTTCCCTTGGCGGTCGCCTTCCGGGGGCCCGGGCCGGCGCGGGCCAGGTCGAACGTGAGGCGAACCGCAGGCGAGCGACTCGCACGGCGGGGAATCGCACCGCGTGGCGCCCCCCGGGGTAGGGTTAAGCTATTGTCCCCCCCCGCTCGTGATGACGGTCGGTAGTGCGCTACCGAGGCACGATATGTCGAGTTCCTGTCCCCACTGTGGCGCCGCGGTCGAATTCGTGGGCCGTGATGCCCGGATCCTCACCGGTACGTGCACGGACTGCAGCGGCGCGTTCACGATCGTCCAGGAGGCGTCCTCCGGGTCGGACGCGTCCGGAGTTGTGTCCCCTACCGGCCTCCCGGAGAGCGGCCCGGCTGGCCGAAGCGCGCCGCTTCCGTCAAGCTTGAACTGCTCGGATTGCGGTTCCTCCCTCGTTCTGCGCTCGACTTCCAAGGCGACGATCGAGGCGGAATGCCCCGAGTGCCGGTCGACCCTCATCTACTCGCTCGGGGGTCCGTCCGAGGCACCCGAGCGTGGGCGTCGACCGAACTTCGTCCGCTCCGGCGACGAGGGCAGGCGACCGTTCTCCCCGGCGTCGGCACGACCGTGCCGGGAGTGCGGAGGCCCGCTCCGGTTCTCGACCGCGCCCGACGGCACTGTCACGGGGGAGTGCGTCGCGTGCGGGAACCGGTTCTCTCTCGGCCCTCGGCGCGAATCGGGACCGGTTCGGGGCCGTTGGGAAGATCGCGGCGGAGGGGCTCGCGGCGGCGGTTTCAGCCGGTACCGCGGCGCCCGCGGACCGCCCTCAGGCGGAGACCGTCGGGGACCCCCCCGGTACGGCGGAAGCTCCCGCCCGTACAAGCGTAGGGAACGGCCGAGCGACGGCGACGACGCGCCGGACGAGAACCGCCGCCGGCGAAGACCCAGGCCGGAGTAGGCGCTCCGGTCACGATGCGCCACCGTACCGGTGGCGGCTCGGCGAGGGGCGCGACCTCGGAGCGAAGGGTGATCCCGTTAGGCCGGCTTGAACGGGTCGTCGTTGGGTCGTCGACGCGTCGCAGGCGGGCTCCGCCTCGAACGCCGCCGCAGTAACAGGACGAGTCCGGCCAGCGCGACGACCACCACGACCCCGACCGCGATGTAGACGGACGTCGGAAGCCCGCTCGACGTCGAGGCGGCGGCGGTGAACGTGATCGACACGGATTCCACGGCACCGTTGACGACAACACTGCTGGCCGTCACGTTCGAGTCGTATCCGGAAACGGTCGGCACGGTGAACGGGTACGTTCCATTGCCGAGCGCGAACCCTAGGGAGGCGCCGGCCTTCGACTTGAGCGTCACGCCGACCTGGATCGACCACTTCGTTCCGCCGGGAAGGCCGGTTTCCGTGAACGTGACGTTGTAGGTGTAGACCACCCACACCAGGGTCTTGGTCACCGGCACGCCGGCGACCGGCTGAGAGCCCGTGTAGGGCATTCCGGAGAGGTGGTAGCCGGGCACCCCGCCCACCGTGTACGGGTAGGTTCCGTTCAGCTCGGTGAAGACGACCGAGCCACCGGTGGCCGTCGCCACGTCCGTGTCGGTGGTCAGGTTCAGCTTCACGTTCCACGAGGTGCCGGAGGGGAGACCGGTCTCGGAGAAGTTGACGCTGAACTCCTTAGCGAATGTGATCGTCACGGTAACGTTCGTGACCGGGGAGTACGTGGGGGCCCCCGAGGACGGGGAAGGAACGTACCCGGGAGTGGTTCCTACTGTGTAGTGGTACGCCCCCGCGACAAGGCTCCAGCCCGGGATGTAGACGACCGATTCGGTCGTGGCGTACGGGACCGAGAAGTGGGTGAAACCCCAGCTCGTGTGCGCGGGCAGGCCGATCTCAATGAACCGGAGCCAGTAGGGCAACGCGGCGGAAAGCGGCGTTGGATCCTTCACATAGGGCGTCAGGACGTAGGCCCCAGAGGAGTGGTCGGACCAGTAGTTGGCCGCGAACGTGAACACGGAGGAGTTGCTCACGAGGAGCGTCACCTGGAGGTGGGCCGCGCTGAACATGCCGTTCGTGGACGAGCCGTTGTTCCCCACGAAGTTGTTGCCCTCGACCGTGAGGTTGGTACAGTTGACCACCTCCACCCCGTCCGCCACACCGTCCTCGAGCGTGCTGGCGCTCAGGCTCGTGTTCGATACGTTCAGGAGGTACACTCCGATCTGACCGCCGAACGTGAAGACGTTCACGATCTTCGATTCGGTCGTGTTGTTGAACGCGACCCCAATCCCCCCGTTCCAAGCCGTCACGTGGTCGACCTGAGCGAGGGTCGAGTTGTTGTCCCAGACCGCGTACGGGTACTCGACCGAGGAGATGTCCGTAATCGTCACGTTCGTATCGTTCGAGGTCGCTACCACGGACGTGGGGAACGTCGAACCGTTCGCCGCGTTCAGGAACTCCGCCGAGGCAAGCGCGGCTTCGGTGCCGTTGAACGAGGCGATCGAGAGGTTGGTCACGTTCGACACGTACGCCCCGAGCGACCCGGTCGAGACGTTCCCCCACGAGATCGCCCCGTCCGAGCCGTTCGCCCAGAGGATCCCGATCGATTCTCCAAACGCGCTTAGGTTCACGATGGCCCCGCCTGCGACCTGGCTAAGCTCCGCGCCCACGCTGCCGGCGAACGCCTCTACCCCCGATAGCCGGACCGAACGGTCGGAATTGAGGGCGACCCCGATCGCTCCGTTGGCCACGTCGATCCCCGAGACGTTCACGAACGTCGAGTTGGAGAGTTCGATCGCCAACGCATAGAGCACCGTCGCGTTCACCTCCGCGACCGTCACGGAGCGATCCAGGTTCAGGAGCAGAAAGCCCCCGGCGACGGTGACCGCGTCGACCGTGAGTTGCGTACTGTTGGTCCAGGCACCGGCGGAGGAGGTAAGGTCGACCGAGAGCCCGGTCAGCTGCACCCGGGTCGTGTCGTTCAGCACAAGGCCCGTGGAGAGAGTCTCCACCGTCACGCCGGACAAGGAAGCGACGGAAACGTTGTCCAAGAAGATCCCGGTGGAGGACTCACTGATCGAAATCGCGGTCACGGCGAGCGACGTCAGGTTCTCCCCAATGAACCCATAGGCCGAGGTTGAGACATCCAGTCCGTCCACGGTCAGGCCGCTCCCGTTGCTCGCGTTGATTCCGATGGCCCGGTTGGTAGCCGAGATCGCGGAGAGGGTGACCGTGGTTGTGTTGTAAACGTATGCCGCAAGGCTCGCAATCCCATCCAGGAGGTCGGCGCCGCTTGCGTGGATCGTCCCGCCGATGATTGTGGACGAATCCAGGATCGTGACGCCGGCGGCTCCCGTCGTTGCAGTGATGTTGGTGAGCGTGACCGAGTGTGCGTCCATCGCCACGACGCCGCCGCAATCCTGGGAGGCCGCAACGTCGTTCGCCAGGCTTCCGTGGGTCCCGAAGAACTCGACCGCGCCCGGAGGGAACGTCGGCGGATACAGAGAATCCACGGTGGAATTCCCCTGGACCGTCACGCCGGTGACCGAGAACGTGCCGTTTCCGTAGAAGAAGTAGTACCCCTGGGTCCACCCAGGGATCGTCACCGGGACCAACCCGTGGGCCGCCGTCCATACCATGTAGGAGAACGAGGCGGACGCCTGTGCGAAGCCGTCCACGTAGACGGAGGTGTTGATACGGTCCGTCGCGAGCAGGACGAACGCAGGGTAATCGAAGTCGTTGAGCCGGAGAAAGGGGGCCGCCAGGTCGGCGAACGATGCGTTGAGCCACAACCGGTGGTTACTGGGGGAGTAGGCCGTCTGACTGATCCCTGCCTCGCCGAACGCCGCGGCTTGGGCGTCTCCGATCAGGTAGACCGGCGCGTCCATCACCGTAGCCGAGGCAGTCAGCGTCAGGGTCGTCGCGGACGACGAGTTCCCGACCGTCACGCTCTGGTTCAGGAATCCGTCGGCCCAGGCCCAGAACACGTAGGGGTTCCCGGACGGGGGAGGTGGAAGGTAGGTGGTCGCGTCGCCGTTCGCGCTCGAAGGGACGAAGGAGAGGTTCGACGTTGGGGAACTCGAGGAATCCTTGAAGGTGGCGAACAGGAAAGCGTAGTCAGGGGTCGTGTCGACCGCCACGTGAATCCAGCCGGCAACGACCGCCGGCGCGAACACGGAGTCGCTGGTGTTCCACAGCCCGTACAGGAACGACGGGCCCTGGTTCAGGTAGGCCGTGGTCCCGAGGTAGTACACGCTCGCTCCGAGGCTCGTCTCGGCCGTATCCGTCCCGAAATCGTAGGCCGCCCGCACGCTGCGGTAGGCGTCGGCGCCGGCGTTCCAAGCCTCCAACGCCAGTGTACCGTTTAGGGAGCCCACAATCGCGTTAGAACCGCCGCCGTCGCCGCCGAGGATGAACTCCGCGTCGTTCAGCAGTCCGGCCGGGTCGTAGGCCAGCCCGTTAACCTGGAACTGTGGAAGATGCCCAACGGTCGCCGTGCCGTTGAAGAGGATCCGGTCGTAGTTCCCCGATTCGGTCCGCGTGAGGTTGCTCAAGGAGTAGTTGAAGAACAGCGCAGGACGCCCACTGACGATCGTGATGTTGTTGAAGAGCCTCAGGTCGAACGGCGGTCGGATCGCGATCGACTTTCCGAAATCGTAGTAGAACTCGCCGGGCACCAGCGTGCCGTTGTAGCTGAGAAGGGTGCTCGTGTTCACGGTGGCGGTCAGGCTTGAGAAGTTCCAGATGTTGTCTTCGAACTGGAGTTCCGAGCCGTTGAAGTGAACCACGTTCTGGGCCCAGAACGTGCCGTTCGTCGAACCAGGATACGAGATGTTCACGGCCACGGTGTTGAGCTGGAACGTGGACCAGTCCGGGGCCTCTTCGAAGGCTGCGTACCCGGGGCTGAAAACGGAGAAGCCGGACAGGTCGAGGTTCGACTCGAAGCTGGAAGTGTTGTACTCGTAGGGTCCCGACGAGTCGATCCCGAAGTCCGCTAGGCCCATCGGGGCGGGAGGGGACGAGAATCCGGGGGACACAGGTCCGGAGTCGGGACTCCCGGAATGGCGGACCGAGCTCGGGAAGAATACGTCCCGCGCCGCCAACTGGCCATCGGCGATCTGGCGCTGGATCTTGGCGTCCAGGGAATCAGAGGGAGCGGAGAGCGCCCGGGTCGCCCCTAGGGCAGGCCGGGAGCTGGGAGCCGAACCGCCGGATCCCCCGCGGACACCGATCGTGGCCGGTCGGACCCCGGTGTTCTCCGGCGAGGGGATAGACACCGCTGACGATCCGGGGCGGGCGTGGGAGGGCGAAGAAGGAGCCGGGGCGGTGAGCGCGGGCACGAGCGTCGAAAGCACTAGGACCAGCAACGCTAGGATGGCCAATGTAGAGGCATATCGTGAGGGCGCCATCGCGGAGCGGGCCGAACTCCCGTGCGCTATATACTCCTTGGCGGCGCCAGAATCCAAACCTCGCCCCAGGGGCTCCAAGTGCGCGCGAGACGGTCACGGACCGGCAGCGGCGCTAGAAAGCTCCACGAATCGCGGGGCCGCTCGCTCTTTCAGAAAACGACGGGTCTTCTCGCGATGGCACTCCCGGCAGACGGCCTGGAGGTTCGAGTACTCGAGAGCCGCGCCGCCACGGCCGATCTCCACGATGTGGTCGACATCCAGCAGTCGCGCCCGAACGCGGCGGTGGCAGATCTGGCAGGTGTAGCGGTCCCGCGCCATCACGTAGGTCCGCGCCGAGTCCCAGAAGTAGTGTCCGTGGAACCGCCAACGGCACTTCCGCGAGCAGTAGGGGGTGCGCCGGGTGGCCAGCTCCGTCCCGCATTCGACGCACCGGCGGGCCTTTCGAGCCTCCGTCCTCCGTCGGGCGCCGTCCGCGAACCAGGCTGCGGAGAGCGCGATGACACGCCCGCCCCGTTCCACCTGGACGGACGGTCGCCGGGTCACCATCAACGCCCTCCGGGCAGGCTCGCTCTCTTGAAGATTCAGTTGGACCTGCGGACGAAGGGCGCGCGATGAAGTTCCCGCTGTCCGACTGGATCGACGAGCACGCCGGGTGCCGACACAACCTGGGCGCCAGCGGGATGCGGGGGTCGATCCGCCGTCCGGCCCCGGCGCGGGGTCGGCAGGGACGACCGGAGGCGAGCGCCCTTGTCGATGCCGTGGCCCGGTCGGTCGGCGTCGATGCGTCCCGGGTTTTCCTGACCCACGGGGCCACCGAAGCGAACGCCTGGGTGACGTTCTACCTCGCTCGGTCCCATGGAGCCGGCGCGCGATCCTGCCGGGTCCGATTTCCCGAGTACCCTCCGCTCTTCGACGTCGCCAGGGAGGCGGGGCTTCGGCTCCGCGAGGACGCGCGACCGGTCGATCTCGCGGTCGTCTCTCAGCCACGGAACCCCGAGGGAGACGTATGGCCCGTCGAGTCGTTGATCCGCTGGGCGGACGGGGCGACCCACGTCTTGGTGGACGAGACGTTCCGGGAGTTCGCGGGCACCCGCTCGCTCGCACTCGCATCCCGTCCCCGGCTCTGGACCACGGGCTCGTTCACGAAGTTCTACGGGGCGGACGACGTGCGCGTAGGGTACGCCATCGCGCCGGCCGACGAGATGGCCGGGTTCGCGCGATTCGTCGGACTGGTCGGCGATTCGATCGCGGACAGGTCGGTGGCCGGAGCCCTCCACCTCCTCGGGCGGAGCGCCGAGATCCACGCCCAAGTTGACCGCCTGATGGCGCGGAACGTAGCCGCGCTCCGGCGTGCGTTCCCCGGAGCGGCCGGTCCAGTCGCCCCGGTCTTCTTCGACAGGATCCTTGCGGAGACGGGCGACGCCCTCGCCCGTCGTTGTCTTCGGGCGTCGGTGCTCGTCTGCTCGGGGACGTTCTTTGGCGACCCGGGCGGGGTCCGACTCTGCCTCACCCGTCGGTCGTTCCCGAACGACCTGGGGGCCTACCTCCGCGTGCGAAACGGCCCGAGCGCCGCCGGGGCTTCTACTGGCCGCCGGAAAACCCACCGTGGTCGATGGGCCCACGGTTCGGGCGGGCGAGCGAGGCGTACGCGGGAGAGATGACGAGCGCTTTCCGGGCGGCCGGCGGGGGCTCGGCGCCCACGCGTTCCCGGAGGAACGTGGCCGCGAACCGGGCCGCGCGCTTGGGGTCCTTGTCCCTCACCAGCAGGAACCCTCGTGCGAGCTCTGTCAATACCGCACGGGCGGGTATGATGTCGTGGATCTCCTCCCTCTCCTCCGACCCCGAGGGTCGTCGCTGGTCGGCGGCCGGGCGGGAATCCATTCCGTACGGCGACCCGCAGAGTCGGCTCAAAAAGGCGCCGTTCGACAGGCGGATGGGTCAGCCCGGTTGGACCGCGAACACTTTACCCATCCGCGGGCTTTTCCCAGCAGGTCCACCATGAGCCAGAGCACTCCCTCACCGGTCCCCCCTGCCTCCCGACGGACGGAGCCCGCGAAGCGCGGAGTTCTGCTGCGGACCCCTATCCCCGGACCGAACGCGCAGCGGATCATCGAGCGGGACAAGAAGTTCCTCATGACCAGCACGAAGACCGCCCCGATCGTGGGCGCGTCGGGGGAGGGCGTCTGGGTCACCGACGTTGACGGCAACCGCCTCCTCGATTTCGCCTCCGGGGTCGGCGTCGCCGCCGTGGGCTACTCGCATCCCGAGGTCGTTCGGGCGATCCGCGACCAGGCCGGACGGCTCACGCACTTTGCCGGGACGGACTATTACTACGAGAACCAGACCGTTCTCGCCGAGCGGCTGACCAAGCTCGTGCCGGGTTCGTTCGAGAAGAAGGTGTTCTTCACGAACAGCGGGACCGAGAGCGTGGAGGCCGCACTCAAGCTGGCGCGCTGGAACCGACGCCGCCCCATCGTGATCGGACTGCTCGGAGGTTTCCACGGACGCTCGATGGGCGCCCTGTCGCTCACCGCGTCGAAGCCGGTCCAGCGAGCCCGCTACGCCCCGTTCGTGGGCGGCGGCACCCACATTCCGGCGCCGTACTGCTACCGGTGCCCGTACAAGCTCGAGTACCCGAGCTGCGACCTGTACTGCGCGAAGGTGCTGAAAGAGCTCTACTTCACGACCTCGATCCCCGCGGACGACGTCGCCGCGTTCATCGCGGAACCGGTGATGGGGGAAGGCGGGTACGTGGTACCCCCGCCCCGGTGGCATTCCACCCTCAAGTCGATCCTCGACGAGCACGGGATCCTGTTCATCGACGACGAGGTCCAGGCCGGGATGGGCCGGACCGGCAAGTGGTTCGCGATCGAACACCACGGGATCGTTCCCCACATCGTGACCATGGCGAAGGCGCTCGGGGGCGGACTCCCGCTGGGGGCGATCACCTTCCCCGCCGACCTCGATTTCACAACGCCCGGGTCCCACTCGAACACGTTCGGCGGGAATCTCGCGGCCGTGGCGGCCTCGCTCGCGACCCTCGACGTCATCGAGAAGGAGCACCTCCTCGACAACGCCCGGATGCAGGGCGACTACCTCCTCTCGCGGCTGCGCGAGCTCCAGTCTCGCCACGAGGAGATCGGGGACGTCCGGGGCGTGGGGTTGATGACCGCGACCGAGTTCGTCCGCGACCGAACGACCAAGGAGCCGGCGCCGGCGTTCCGGGACCGGGTCCTCGAGGAGTCGTACCGGCACGGCCTGATCCTGCTGCCCTGCGGAAAGTCGTCCCTGCGGTACATCCCGCCCTTGATCGTCCGCCGCGAGGAGATCGACGAGGCCATCGAGATCCTCGACGCGGCGATGCGGGCGGCTCGCGCCCACGCATGAAGGTAGGCCGGCTCAGCGGCGCGGGCTCGGTTCGGCTCGACGAGGAGCCCGAGCCGACCCCGGGCGAGGGGGAGGTCACCGTACGCCTCGCGGCGTGCGGTGTCTGCGGCACGGACCTTGAGAAGCTGCGCGGCAACTACCGGACCGCCGGGATCCTGGGCCACGAGCCGGTCGGCCGAGTGCTCCGAGTGGGCCCCGGAGTGTCGGGCCTCTCCGAGGGCGACCGAGTGTTCGCCCACCATCATGTTCCGTGCTACGCCTGCGAGGTGTGCGCTCGGGGGGACTACACGTTCTGCCCGACCTACTCGGCCACGAACCTCGACCCCGGCGGGTTCGCCGAGGTGTTTCGCGTGCCCGCGGCGAACGTGGCGCGCCGTGGGGTGCTGCGGCTCGACGACCGTGTCGACTGGTCGACAGGAGCGCTGCTCGAACCGGCCGCGTGCGCCCTCACCGCGCTCCACAGGATCCGGCTACCGGAGAACGCCTCGGTCCTCGTCCTGGGCCTGGGGCCGGTCGGCCTGCTCTACGCCCGGCTCGCCCGGGCGCTGGGCGCCCGCTGGGTCGCCGGGACCGAGATCTCGCCCCTGCGCCGCGACGCCGCGCTCCGCGGGGGGGCCGACGCGGTCGTGGACCCGCGCACGCCGGAGGCGCTGCGCGCTGCCGTCGACGGCGCGACCGGAGGCCGGGGCGTGGACCTGGCAGTCGTCGCCACGGGCCACCCCTCCGTGGCTCGCGCCGCCGTGGAGCTCGTACGCCGTGGCGGAACGGTGAACCTGTTCGGCCTTCCGGAGGCGGGAAGCCGCCTGGACGTCGACCTCCAGCAGCTGTACCTTAGAGGGATACGCGTGGTTCCGTCCTACGCCACCATCGAACCGGACATCGCCGAGGTCCACCGCCTGATCGTCGAGGGCACGCTGGCGGTCGGCGACCTCGTTTCCCACCGCGTCCCGATCGACCGCATCGACGAAGCGTTCCGCCTCGCGGGACGGCCCGAGGAAGCGGTGAAGGTCGTCGTCACCGGCCCCGCGTTCTAACCCGACGCTGCGGGACCGTCCTCCGCGAGGACCGCGTTCTCGAGCCGAGTGCCGGCGGCGACCCGCACCCGGGGTCCCAGGATGCTTCCCGATACCCTCGCGCCCCGCTCCACCACGACCCCGTCCATGAGGACCGAGTTCTCCACGTAGGCCCCGGGCTCCACCCGGGCGTTCGGTCCTAGGGTCACGTACCTACCGAACGAGGCTCCTCGCGCCACCGCGCCCTCCATGGTTGCGACGGGGCCTTCGCCGGTTGACCCCGGGGGGAGCCTTCCCGGGCCGCCGCGCCCGTCGTCGAACAGGAGACGCTGGGCATTGAGGAGGCGGTCGGGGGTCCCGGCGTCGTCCCAGTACGCGGGGAGCCGGTAGCCGAACACGCCCTCCGAAAGGAGACCGGGGACCACTTCTTTCTCGAAGCTCACCGGCCGGCCCGGCGGGATGCGGTCGAGGACCGCACGGCTCCAGACGGCCAGCCCGGCGTTGATCCAGTGAGACGGCGCATCGCGCGGTTCGGGTTTCTCGACGAACGCGGTGATGCGGTCGGCGGCGTCGAGCGCGGCGACGCCGAACGGGCGGGTGTCCTCGACCCGGGCAAGGGCCATCGTCCCGATCCCTCCCGACGACCGATGCCGCCGCAGCATCTCGCCGAGGTCCGCCGACGCGATCACGTCGGAGTTCAGGAGGAAGAACGGGTCGCTCATCCCCCCACCGGCGTTCTTCATCCCTCCGCCCGTCCCCAACGGCTCCGCCTCAGACACGGTCCGGATCGGCCACCGCGCCGGATGGGCCCGAACGAAGGCGTCAATCACATCGGCCTTGTAGCCGGTCGCGAGGACCACCTCCTCGACACCCGCGGGCAGGAGGTCGAGCACGTGGTAGAGCATCGGTTTTCCGGCGAGGAGGAGCAACTGCTTCGGGAGGCTGTAGGTGAGCGGGCGGAGACGCGTCCCGAAACCTCCGATCAGCATGAGCGCTTTCATTGCTAGCAGGAGCCGAAACGGCCGATGTCGACTTCAGCCTCGAAGGAGGCTTGAGGGTTCGCCTCGCACGCGGTTGACGGGGTTCCGTCGCCGGACCCGCGACCGACAGCCGTTCGGGCCCGGTCGCCGGTAGGGAGGGCCTGCGCCGTCGGGAGGCAGGATCGTGCGGGCGGCCCGGGCTAGGGCGTCGGCGAGAGCCAACCCTGTCGTTCGAGCTCGCGGAGGATGTACTCCGCCGAGTCCGCCGGAGCCATCCGGACGGCGTCCACGACGATCTCGGGGTGCTCTGGGGGCTCGTACGGGTCGTCGATGCCGGTCATCTCCTTGATCTCGCCGGCTCGCGCCCGCCGGTAGAGGCCTTTCACGTCGCGTTCCTCGCAGACGTTCAGGGGCGTGTTCACATACACTTCGACGAATCGGCCGATCTCGGACCGAGCCTTCGCGCGGGAGCTCCGATACGGCGAGATCAGGGCCACGATCGAGATCGCCCCGTTCCGGGCCAGGACCTTCGCGACGTACGTGACCCGCCCCGCGTGCGCCTCGCGGGACGCGCGGTCGAACCCGAGGTCCGCGCTCAGTCCCTTTCGGATCTCGTCCCCGTCCAGGAGCTCGGCGAACCATCCCCGCTCGGTGAGGCGCTCGACCAGGACCTTTCCGATGGTCGTCTTCCCCGAGCTCGGTAGGCCCGTCATCCAGATGCAGAACCCCGCTTTTCCGCGTGTCATCTTCGATACCCCTTACGCTGTGAGCAGTCCGCCGGGTCGGCGAAGGATCTCGGCGACCTCCGGCCGGAGGATCTCCGCCGGCAGCTTCTCCCCTTTCGCGAGCGCCTCCCGGATGCGGGTCTGGCTCGCTTCCGCGCGATCCGTCGCCGGATGGGGGCAGGTCTTGCGACTGGCCATCCAGCCGCAGCGAAGGCAGAAGAACGATTCGTCGTAGCGCAGCGGAAGGATCCCGATGTCGAACTCGTCGAAGATGCGGTGGCAGGCGTACGGGTCGTAGTACTTCCCCACGCCCGCCTGGTCCCGGCCGACGATGTAGGCACCGCACCCGTAGTTCTTCCGTACGATCGCGAGGAAAAGCGCCGCCTTCGGGCCTCCGTATCGCATCGTGATCCCGAGGGGGCTCATCATCACGCGATCGGCGGGATAGTAGTGGCGGACCAGAGCCTCGTACGCTTCGAGGATCACCTCGGGACGATAGTCCCCCTTCTTCAGGCGGCCGACGACCGGGTGGATGAACAACCCGTCCACATCCTCCCGTTCCAACGTGAGGCGCTGGATGTACTCGTGGGCCGTGTGCGGAGGGTTGCGGCACTGGTACGCCGCGACCGTCTTCCAGCCCCGTCGCTGGAACTCCAGCCGCGTCTCGGCGGGTCCCGGTTCGGGACGGCCGCCCGGAGGGTCGAGGCGCCGCAGCAAGGTCACCTTCCCCGACCAGGCCTCGTCACCGGCGGAGAGAAGGTCCGCGACGTTCGGATGCTTGGGGTCGTCCGTGCCGTAGGTGGCGCGCGCGATCGCTCCGCGGTCGAGGCGGAACCGCTCCTCGATCTCGAGAAGCGCGAGCGGCCGGTCCGTCGAATCGACGATCGTCACGGCGTCGCCCGCTCCCAGGGCACGGGCCGCCTCGGACCCGGACCCCGTCGGGATCGGGAACAGGATCGGGATCGACCAAGGGAGGCCCCCCGGAAGTCGGCCGGATTTCAGAACGGACTCGAGCACGACGGAGCCCATGAACCCCTCGAGAGGGCTGTAGGCCCCGATGCCGATCTTCTCGGCGTCGTAGAGCTGATCGACCCCCGCCCGAACGGTGGGCAGGTCGTGCCGTTCCTCGTAACGCCGCTCCCGCTCCGGTCCGGAGGCCATCCGGTCGATCAGCCGGCCCCCGTGTGCGTTCGGGATCATGCGCTGCCTCCACCGCGGACGAGGCTATCGGCCGAAGATGGCGCGGACTCTGCACGTCGCATCGAGGCACCCTGGGACGTCGGGGGGGACGAGAAGCTCGACCCCAACCGGCGGAGCGCCACGATGCCGGAGCCGCATTAGCTCTTTCCCCGTCTGGGTCCACAACCAAGACGACCCCTCTCGACAACGGGTCCCCGGACCCCGGTCCGTGAGCTTCGAATACGAGCGCAGCCGTGGGGAGACGACCCGGGGATCGTTCCGGAGATGAAGCTCCTGACATTCGATGAGCTGTCCGACGGGCAGCATACCGACCGCTCCCTCGTGCAGATGGCCGCGTTCGGCGGCACGTTCGACCGAAGGAGGGTGGAGATCTGGCGCCGCCGGACGAAGGTCCTGGCGGACTACGTCGGCATTTTCGCGGTCGATCGCGGCACGGTGGTCGGCCATGCGTTCGTTCAGCGCATTCCGTACACTTTCCCGGGCGGTACCGAGACGATCACCGGCATCGCGAGCGTGGCAACCCGCTCGGACCGGGCACGCGCGGGCGTCGCTCGACTCGTGCTGGAGGAGATACACCGCAGGGAACGCGAGGCGGGGATCCACCATGCGGCGCTCTGGACCAACCAATCGTGGGGGGCCCATCGCCTGTACGAGAAACTCGGGTACCGGGACGTTTACGTCCCCGTCCTGGCGGTCCGGGCGCCTCGCGCGCCGGAGCGGCGGCCGGCGAGGCCCACGGTGCGCGCCGCACGCGCGTCCGACCTCGACGGGATCGAAGCGATACATGCCCGGTTCGGACAGGGACGGCTCGGGTTCGCCAGGCGTCCGGCGGGTGTGCTGCGCGTCGCGGTCGCCGCGGGGGAACTCCGACCAGCCGAGATCCTGCTCGCTCGCGACGCGGGGCGAACCCTCGGCTACGCGGTGGTCGACACCGGCCGGCTGCAAACAACGTGCGGCGAACTGATCGGCGCCACCGCGCGCGCCAGGATCGCGTTGGCGAGGGCCGTCGAGCACAAGGGTAGGGCGGGAACGGTGACCTTCCGCGACAGCGCGGTCGAGGTGCTGCGTCCCTGGCTTCGGGGTCGCGGTTACGCGATCGCCCCGGTCGGATGGTTCGTCCTGATGGGCTGCACGTACGGGCGCGCCGACAGTGCGCGAGCGGCCTGCCGAGAGTTCGGCACCGACCGGCCGGGATTCCTCTGCTTCACCGGGGATCGGTTCTAGGGCCGCCGGAACCGTGTCCCCGGCAGCGCTCGTCCTGTCTCAACGCACGGCTCGGCTTCGGGGTCACTCGTACGACACATCGGAGCGCATGTACGCGCGAACGGCTAGGAACAGGAAGACCACCGTCTCCGCTCCGAGCAGAAGCATCTGGTAGACGTCGGGGCCGGTCAGGGTTCCGGAGTAGGCGCCTCGCACCGCGTCGGCCACGTAGGTGAGGGGGTTCACGTAGAAAAGTACGCGAAGGGCGACCGGGAGTCCGGGGCTTAGCGGGTAGAACACGGTGCTGGCGAAGTTCACGATGAAGATCAGGAGGATCTGAACGCTGTTGTAGGCGGTGTTCGACTTCACGAGCGCCCCGATGAACAGCATCAGGGCGCCGAAGAAGATCGAACCCAAGGTGATCGAGGCGAACATCACCGCGAGCGCGAGGGGCTGCGTCGGTCCCGATCCGATCAGCGCGTAGGCCACTCCGAGCATGACCGCCGAGCCGCCGAGGCCGAACATCATCGAGGTGAGCATGATCCCGAGCAGGTACTGGAGGCGCGTGAACGGGCCAACGAGAAGCTGCGAGAGCATCCCCCACCGTCGGTCGGCCCAGAGGATGCTGCCCCCGACCGTCCCGGCCATCACGACCTGGAACGACATAATCCCGGGTGCTAGGAACGAAAGATAGGCGGTCGAGGATCCTCCCGCCGCGGCCAAGGACCCGAACCCGTACCCGAAGAAGACGAGGTACATCCCCGGGAGGCCGATCAGGATGATCAGGCTCCCCGGATCGGTGTTGACCTTGATGTTCCGGTAGATGAGCCGGAGAAGGTTAGGTACTGGCAATCGACTCCCCTCCGTGCCCCACCGAGCGGAGAAAGACGTCTTCCAGGGTGTTCTTCCGGACGTTCAGCCAGTCTAGTTGGACCCCGGTCGAGTGTGAGAGCTCGACGATCTTTGAGAGGGCCTCCTTCGTGTCGTCCGTGAGGATCACGGCGGAGCGGTCCTTCGCGGTAACGGTGGCCCGGGGACCGAGGATGTCGGTCAGGGCCGCGAAGTACCGCGCCGAATCGCCGTCGCTGACGCTCAGGTCAATCGTCTTCTTGCCGCCGTAGAGCCGCTTCAGGTTCTCGAGCGTGTCGAGAATCAGGACCTTCCCTTCGTCAATGACCGCGACCCGGTCGCACAGGTAGTCGGCCTCCTCGAGGTTGTGCGTGGTGAAGACCACCGTGAGGCCGCGCCGCACCTCGTCGCGGACCGAGTCGAGCATCTCCCGCCGCATGATCACGTCGAGACCGACGGTCGGCTCGTCCAGGAAGAGGACGTCCATGTCGTGCATGAACTCCCGCGCTACCTGGACGCGGCGCTTCTGTCCTCCCGAAAGGTCGAACGCACGCCGCTTCCGCAGGTCACCGAGACCGTACTTCGCGAGCAGCCGTTCGCGGCGACGCGTACGCTCGGCCTTCGGAACCCCCCACAGGACGCCGTAGACGTCAAGGTTCCCTTGGACCGTGGTGAAATCGAACGACTCACTCTGCTGGACGACTCCGATCCGGCTGCGGATCCTCTGCCCGTCGTGGGCCGGGTCCATGCCGAGGACCCGCAGCGTTCCCGAGGTCGGCTGGATCAACGTGGTCATCGCCTTGATCAGGGTCGACTTTCCGGCGCCGTTCCTGCCCAGGAGGCCGAACACCTCCCCCCGACGGACGGTGAAGCTTACGCCGTCCAGTGCGAACCGCCGGCGATCGTAGGTGTGCCGGAGGTTCTCGGCATAGACGACGAGGTCCTTCTCGTCCCTCAGCGGAGGAGCGACGCGGTTCGGGTCCACGGCTCTCGAGACACCGGTCCAAGGCGATAAGAGATGCTCACCCCGGATGAGCTCTTCCGGAGTCCTCGCCCGGCCAGTCCTCGGCCGCGGGCGGAGCGAGCGTGGGGCCGCCCGATTCCGGTGACAGACCGCCGGGATAAAGTGCGAGGGAAGGGATGGCGTCGGACATGCCCGGCACGAAGCCGTCCGGCCGGCCCCGACAACTGACGATAGTGCTCGCCCAGTGGTGCCCTCATTGCGTCCCGTTGTCGGTGCGATACGGAGGGCGATTGGCAAAGTGCCTCGGGGTTCGTCTCCGTATCCTCGACATTGATCGTCCGGCCCAAGTGAAGCTCGCGGACCGGCTGGTCCGTGACCACGGTGACGCGTCCCCGGACTACCTGATCCCCCAGGTGTTCCTGGAATGGTCCGACGGACGGGTCCAGCCGTTGCTGACCGGCTTCTCCGAACAGGTCCGTCGAACCGAACAGGCTTGGCGCGACCTGCTTTCCAGCGAATGGCTCCGGTCCATTCGGGAGGAGCTGTGACCGCGAGGCGTGCCGGGGTCCTTCCGCGCGCCCTGGAGGCGGCGCTCGAATCGACCGGCGCGAAGTGCTATCGCCACTGCGACCAGCCACTTCGCAACCGGCGCCTCCGAAGCCGCCTTCCCGGGATCTGGCGCGTCCGCGTCTGCCCCTCCGGCGTCGTGTCGGTCACTGACTACGTCGAATGGACCCGACGGGACCCGACCCGGGACGTGGGGATCCAGCTCCGCCGATGGACAGTTCCCCCGACCCTAGTCCGGTCGCGGGACCTCCGACTCGCGACGCGTCACGGCCCTGAGCTCGGCCGGGCTGCGGAGCGCCTGCTCGCCTCGGCCCGACCGACCCGAGGCGTCCGCGTGGTCTACTGGAGGGTCTATCCCTTCCGCGCGAAGAACGGTACCGAGAGACGCCTGGTCGTCTGCCTCCGCCGGACCCACCCCTCCCCGGTCTTCTTCGCCGCCGCGCCCTCGTCGGACTCGTGGGGCTGCCCCGTATGCACTCGCCGACCCCTCGCAGCGGGGATGCGGAATCGGTGACGGCGCGCGCGAGGATCGGGCACGACTTCCGGGTCTTTCCGTGACGCTTCCCGCGGACGTTCCACCCGGGTCCGAAGGACGTTTCTGCCCTTCCGGCGTCGGCCTCGCACGCACCGGGGACTCGAGATAGGGCTGCATCTGAAGCCCGGCTTGACCGACGAGAACTTCGTCGGGGCCGCAATCGGCAATCTTGCCGCTTACCGACTGCAGCAGGAGCGCGGCGAGTCGCTCCTCTGGCAGGTCCTCCGCATCGAGAGTACGCGCAGCCACCATTTCCGTCTGGTGATCCGACACCCCGAGCGAACGCTGGACATCGGGCTCGGGGGGGACCTGAAGCGAATCTTGGACTCCCTCTCCGACGAAAGCGTCGAGGAATTGCGGCGGCGGTTCGAGGGCGCCCAACGAGAGGGTTTGCAGCCCGTCGCTCTGCGCCACCTCCACGAGGAGGTGGACTTCTGGCGCGACGATTTCTGGAACTGGCTAGGATAGGCGGGCCCGGGTCCCGGTAGCTCGGCCAATATGATGGCGAATCAACTCGAGGGTTGGGTGTTCGTCGGTTTTCCCGACGAGCATCTGCCGTCGATGCTCCGTCCCGGCATCGTCCGTCTCTGGGACGATGCGCGGACCATAGGAAAGGCGCCCGGTCAGCCGGTGCTCTTCCTGCAAACACAAGGGAAAGCGCCTGCCTGGGTGGGATTCGGGGTCGTCACCGAGGTGGAAGAGAGGTGGAAGGCGTTCGGAGTCTACGTCGAGACCCGAACCGTCCTCGCTCGATTGCTGGCCACGGTCGCCCCGGATGCAGGTGGCCATCCGACGAAGGGCACCGGCGCCGTCGATTCGATCCGCTCGCAGGGAGCGGCCGCCTGGGAGAACCGGACCTTGGCAGCGCGGATTGGGTTCGGCGGATTCCGGGCCCGGACCCCCTACCTGGAGGAGGCGCGAGATATTCGTCTGACCGCTTCGGACCGGAGCGTTCTCTACCAGCTCCAGCCAGCGCTCAGGACACTCTGGCCCGACTAGGCTACCCGGCCGAACCCTCGGCGGCCCGGCCGTCGCGCACAAAGGAGTCCGGGATGACCCAGCGTCCTTCAACCCCCACGGAGGACCGATCCGGGCGCGCCGTCTACGGAGTCGCCCGGTGGCGGACCACCCGGGCCCCCTGCCTCCTCGTGCCAACCCCGGCGAAGGCGTCATCCCTTCGGGGTCCTCAGCGGTGGAGGCGGGAGCCGTGGGGGCGAATCCACTCGTTGAAGGGATCCTGATCTTCGCGGTGGTCGCGATACTTCAGCTCCCCGGAAAGTCGAACTTCGGCGTCATCACTCTCGCTACGCGCCACCCGTACCGGGACGTCGTCCTCGGGGCATCCGTAGGGCTCGGGGCGGCGACCGTTGTGTCGGTTACAATCGGCTACGGCGCGGAGACCGTCCTCGGTCCGTACCTCCTTTGGGTGAAAGTTGCCGGGGGGCTGGTCCTCATCGCGTTCGGGATACGGGAAATCCTGAGGGTCCCCGGTCCGATACACGAGCCGGGCGAGGGGACCCCAGCGGTAGCGCACACCGCGCGGCAGGTTCGCACCGTCGCCCTGGCCCTCGTTTTCCTTCTCGAGATGGGGGACAATACACAGATCCTCGCCATCTTGTTCGTAGCCTCGACGCACAGCGTTCTGCTCGTGTTCCTGGCGGCAACCGCCGCGTTGGTCATGATCACGGTGATCTCGGCGAGAGGCGCAGGGTACCTCCAGGCCCATGTTCCGGAGGAGCGGCTCCGGGTAGTCCTAGGCGGGCTGCTCATCGCGGTGGGGCTCCTTACGATTGTCCTCACGGACATCCCGTCCCTGCTTCCTTTCGGCGGCTGAGCCGCGGCCTTGCAGCTGCCGTGCTGCCGCGGACCCTCCTGATCACGGACCTGGTTCCACCTAGCAACAGCTTGGCGGCGACGGGGTTTCATAGAAGGAATTCCAGCCGAGGGATGGAGT
>Ga0074044_10001220_pt1 | contig 23625 bp, 20 predicted proteins | sample BogForMeECP23OM1_FD_94443 | JGI IMG/M metagenome (GOLD analysis project Ga0074044, IMG submission 94443) | Bog forest soil microbial communities from Calvert Island, British Columbia, Canada - Bog Forest MetaG ECP23OM1 | ecosystem: Environmental > Terrestrial > Soil > Wetlands ... | reverse complement strand
GTGCTTTCTCGGCGGCTTTTTTGTAGCCTTCAACGATGACGGTCGGGTGGACGTCTTGATCGAGAAGCTTCTCCGCCTTCGTTAAGAGTCCGCCGGCGAGTACAACGACGGTGGTCGTTCCATCCCCCACTTCACTGTCTTGGCTCTTTGCTATCTCAACAAGCATCTTGGCGGCGGGATGTTGAACATCCAGTTCCTTCATTATGGTGGCTCCGTCGTTTGTTATGACCACGTCACCCATGCCTGAGACTAACATTTTGTCCATCCCTTGTGGGCCAAGCGTAGTCTTGATGGTTTCAGTGATGACTTTAGCGGCGAGTATGTTGTTCCGTTGTGCATCCTTTCCAGTCGTACGTTGAGCGCCTTCTCTCATAATCATAACTTGTATTCCTCGTGTAGACATTTCAGATCACTAAATATGTTACCTATGGTAACATACGTCAATATAAGATTTTGTTTTTGACAATGGTAAAAATAGGGGCCGTTGATCTGAACCGACGTAGACTTGACAGCACCCTGCTTTAGGCTTTGGCTACTGAAATCCGCGACAATTACATTCGTTCTCTGTGCAATGTCGATCGGCTACGGTACTATGATGCAACAAAATATGTGAACAATTCTTGCAACGGGAAAACCAAAAGGAACTCTCGCTGTAATGCGATGGGAGAGTAGTTGACATTTGAGTTCCCGTCTACGTTGAGGTTTCGGTCACTACTTGCCAGTAGTAAATATTCACCAACCTAACTCACTTAATGATACACTGCGTTTAAAGTGATACTAGACCAGAGATGATTTTCAAGGTCGAATTCAAATTGTTCTGCGGTGGGTGTACTTTGGTTCTATGGTAACCTTGTGAATCGCTACTCTGGGTGTAGCGTAAATGGTGACGAAAGGTTCCGGTTTTGTTGTTTCTCAAGCCAGTATTGAGCCGGATGAGCTTCCAAGGTCCGTATAGAAGACGTCGCCTCCATGCGCGAATATGGCGGCGTGAACCCGGGACGGAATAGTTCTAACTCGACTGTCGTATTCTGTAATCTCGGTTTCTCCCTTTGTGGACCAGACAATAAGTTTTGAGTCTGTGTTCCTTCGTCTTCCTAAGATGTATGTATTGTCTGGTTCGATGGAAATTGAGTTTAGACTTCCGGCCAGTTGATGTTTAGAGTCGCGGTAGGTCAGAGGCGTGTTTCGTCCTAATATTATGGTGACGGGATCTATTGTCTGGCTTATCTTGAACTGTTCATAGACTCTGATTGAAGTTTCTCCGTATTCTATAGTGTACGAAGTGAATGTGTCGTCAAAGGATGGGTAAGCCCTTCGGAAGTTAGCTGTAGCTTGTTCCAATATTGGCTGTAAAGAGTTCTGCTGTTCCATCTAATTGACCAGCGGGAACGTTTAGAGCCGGCTGGATTAAAGCTTGGTTCTGAAAAATTTCTAGCGAGTTTGACGTATTTTACTTTGATTGATTCGTAAACGATTTGAAATGAAATACGTTAGGATAAGCTCAGTCCATGACAATCGTCGTGAGGGTGGAACGTACGCCGTTAAGCCGTCTTATCTTCCATGTGACAACCTGTTTGAGCGTATCCATTGAATCAGCCTCGACCTTTGCAATCACGTCATAGAGTCCGTAAAGTCGGTGGCACTCCTTCACATTTGGAACTTTACGGACTCCCTCCAGCACCTTCTCTTCCGCGCCCACCTCTACGTTCATCAGAACATAGCACAGAGTCATAACGGAACCTCATCCAGATCCTACATATGCAATGGCACGGCTAAAAACTCCCCTAACATAGTATCGTTTCAGTCGTTGGGCCTCAATCAGTCTCTTGACATAATCTTTGAACTTCTCATATTCTCTCATTCTTTCGTACTGAGAGTCCTCTTTGTCACTCACCCACTTTTTGTACAGTCAATGTCTCCAAATCTTGCTTTAGATAAGCGACTAAGAATTGCTGATAAATCCTAACCGCCGTTTCGTACTCTCTCATCTTTTCTTTCCCAAGCAAAACCCCTACAGCCTTCGCCATCGCGGGAAGAAAATAGGGTGCAAGATACATCATTCTCTTTGGAACCGTTCTTTTGTTTTTCAAAACATTCTTGAATGGTCGCATCAGTTTTGGATATCGCATTGAAACAGAGTAAACTTTTATCGAAAAAATTGGAATACAATACTCGACCTCCCTCATTACTTCTTCTCTTGCTCTTTGTGAATAATGATCTAACGTCTCTTATTCACCATGCAACCATTTCGATATTCAAGCCATTGAAGGAAGCGGATCAATGAGGCTTTGGTTAGGCGGACCAAGCTTCTGCTGGACCTGAAACATATATAGACAGTGAACGCGTTTCTCCCACTTTTGCAATTTACCTAAACAACACCAACACGAGACGGATTCTGCTTGATTTCCTGTTTAATGCGTACTTTTGCTTAAGTTCCTTCAATCGCCTTAAATCTTGGCACTTGGACCTGCATTTTGCTTAAGCGGAACTCAAGACAACTTGAACGACACCAGAAAACAACACAATAGGCCTATAATCGCGCATAGTCGAATGAGTCACAACGATTCACCAATGAAAAAACGGTGGTGATTCACTTGGATGACAGAGACAGAACAGAAATAGAGAAAATCAAGAACGATATCAAGAAACTGAGAGAAGACGTGGACAAGCATTTCGAGCGACATCTGCGAGCTTTGGAAAGACGAAAACAAAAACAAAAAAAGTAATGGGACAATTCGCCTTTGATATCTGCAATTTAGTTCGATCGGTGCGTAGCTCCCATACCTATAGGTCTCGATTACACATGTTATGTGTCGGAAGCGTACCGAATCCATGGTAGCAAACCAACCGACGACGAAATCAGGAATAAATTTCTTCTGTTCACGCTGTAGAACTTTACTTTGCCGCATCAACGCAGGGGACACGAGTTCGCCGGGAAGGCACTATCAGCAATCGTTCTGGAAGATTCTGAAAAGTTGTCCTGAATGTGGCCACGAATTCAGCTTCGACTTTGATCCAGATCGTTTGAAGATTTCCGCTGCTCAACAATAACCTGATCAACGCATTCTCTGCTTCAACCCACGAGTTACCGGGTGACTTCTAATCAACTAAATTTGGCGACGGCGACGGATAGACGGTTAGATTACTTCGGCTTGGCCCCTTCAAGTTGCATTAACTGATACGTTTTGCGGCACGCTTTATCTCTCGTGAGTGCTTCTTCAGCCAATATTCGATAGCCTCTTCAATCACTGAACTCAATTCACCTTTCTTACCTCCACGCAGCGCTACAGATGCCAACCTTAAACGCCGTTCCACACTATCATCAATCACTAAGAATATTCGCCCCATCACAACAACCGTAACGACAGAGAATGATGATGACAATATAAGCATAGAACCGGATAACTTTCTATTGCGCCCTAGCGGTCTTCTCTTTCACCAAATCCCTTCAACTACCAGTGCATATCATTTTCATATTTTTAGTCGGCTGGTTTAAAGATAACGCGTAACTCATAGTAATCCAGCTAGCGTCTTAATTCTTGTTTAAGGAAATTAAGAGATTCGTTTGCAAGAAATGCGGTTTTGAAACTAACAGCGAAGACATCTTCAAACTGCATGGGAAGAACTGTCCGAGAGTATGACTCGTCGCAACAAATCTAGAGACGCGAGCACAATTCTCATCAAGAAAGTAGCACGTAAGAATGAAACCTGCAAGATCTGTGGAAAAGAGATTAGCCCCAAAGAAGAATATTACAGTGAAGCAGTAGTGAGCATCGGTCAAGGGCCACCAATTCACTTCTCCTTATACTGCTTGAACTGCGGCGAATCTTCCGGATTGCAAATAAGACTGAGTCGTTACAGAGATTAACTCAAGCACCCGTGATATGTCTTTTAGAGACATTGCTGCCATTCTATTCATGGGAAGCTTCCCTGACTCCGTTATTGCACAAACCTGGAGAAGGTCTGAGGCGTGCTGTGAATGCCGAAGAATAACTCACAAGCATAGGGTTCCATGCGGAGTGAGGCTAACATGGGAGAATCGCGGTCGTGAAGGGCAAGGAGCTTGGGAAGCACACCACGTCGTATCTGAAAATGCGGGCGGAGCCGACATCAATTGGTGGTAGGTTCCTATTCGTTTCGCGAGGGGCTGATTCAAAAAAATAGGTAGCTGGACCGACGATTGTATATACCGGTAAACTGGTGCTGTAATCCCACTCCCAGCGCCAATTACCACGGGATGTAAACCTGTTTGGGTAGACATCCCACCGGCCCCACCATGATCAATATTTTCATCGCAAAGTAAGTTATAATACTTAACTGGTTACGGAAATGTTCGGGTAAACCTGGCTACCCTACAGAGTCGAGTCCGTTCATCAACAATGTGAACCCGCGATAATGTGGATTAAGATCCCAGAGAACCTACTGCGTTCTCTACTTCCGTAAGGATCTCGCATGATTTTACCAGATCCTTCATTTTGTTGTGATCAGGATAAAGTGGGCGGTCGATATCAAGATACTCGACGTGCTTACGGATTACATCATGCGCAACTTGTGTTCCCTTTCCAAATTCATATGGCGTTTCATATTTTCTACGTAAGTCAAGGGCTTGAGCAGCAGCCATGAATTCAATTCCTAGAATTCCATAAGCATTGTCGAGTATCTGAAAATTCTTCAGAGCAGTGTTCAGTCCCATGGAAACAAAGTCTTCTTGGTCGGCAGCAGCTGGGATTGATTGTATGGAGGCCGGCATGCAGAGGATTCGCTGTTCTGCAATTTGCATATCGGCGGTATATTGGCTTAGCATTAGGCCCGAGAACATGCCGGCGCCTTTAGTCAGGAAGGGTGGAAGCCCTACGCTAAGTGCCGGGTTATTCAGGCGGTTCATTCGGCGTTCAGAAAGCACGCATACCATCGTTATCGCAACGCCTACCATATCCATAGGCAAAGCAACTGGCGAGCCCTGGAAATTGGCTCCTGATAGTACGCGGTTTTCATTCGGGAAGAAGAGAGGGTTATCACCCACACCATTCAGTTCGGTCTCAACCTGTACTCGTGCAAAAGCAATTGCATCATGTGCTGCTCCAATCACCTGCGGTGTGGAACGCATCGAATAAGCGTCCTGCACCTTCACTTTTACGCGGCCTTCGGACAAGTCGCCGCCGGCTGTTACATTACGGATTGATTTTGCACTGCGGACGCCTCCGGGGAAGCCGCGAACTTTGAGAATTATTTCATTATACGGTTTGAGGTTGGCTTTCAGCGCCTCCAGCGACATGGCACAGGCTATTTCAGCTTGTTTGAGCCAGTTGTTGGTGTCATATATCATCAGGGCCGACATGGCAGTAAGAACGTTAGAACCATTGATAGCAGCCAGACCATCCCGCACTTCGAGTCCAGGAATGGGAATATCTGCGCGTGTCATCGCCTCGCGACCTTCCAGAAGTTCACCCTTGTAGTAGGCATGCCCTTGACCCATCAGAAGTAGTGCAATCTGCGCCATAGGTGCTAGATCTCCGCATGCACCAACAGATCCTTTTGTGCACACAGAAGGGGTAACCCCCGCGTTTAACATATCAACTAAAGTCTGAGTAATTTCCAGGCGGCAACCGGAATTCCCATGGGCGTGCACATTGATGCGGCCCAGCATGGCACCTCGTACCCAGTCAATGGGCATGGGATCGCCTATGCCGGCAGCATGATTGTAAATTAAATATCTCTGAAATTCTTTTACCTGGTCATCGTTGAGCGCTACCTCTGAAAACTCGCCTATGCCAGTATTGATGCCGTACATGATCTCGTGAGCTTCAACTTTCTTTTCAAGCATTGCGCGGCATGAATTGATCTTTTTAATAGAATCGGGATGCAGTTCCACTTTTTCACCATGACGCGCAACGCGTACCATGTCTTCAATAGTCAATCCTGAACCTGTTATTACCAGAGTCAAATCATATCTCTCTCATCTATCTTCATCTATTACCACATCTATCTCTATCTATCTTACCCGTTCACTGTACCGCAGGACTGGAAAAACTGCTTCCACGTTAATCAAATGGGGCTGTTCGTTTTTGATACTTAGTTGTTTTGAGAAATTTACTGAAGATTTTCGTAAGCGTTTGATGGAAAAATGAATCAGACTCATTGATTTCGAAAGTAGGTAAGAACGGAAACGCAGACAGTTCTGTTGCTGGAAAGGACTCGCGCTGGCTGATATGGCAAATTCCAAACTCATTGATTCGGAAGATGTGCTTTCGGGAACTGGACTCCAACTGTGTATTCGAGGCGACTCAACTTGACCATTTGGTATACGTTAACTTTAACGTAGGGATTTACGCTCATGTTAAGGTAGGCGTCTCTAGGTTTCATTCCGTAATCCGTAACCAACCATTCCATTAACCACAGAATCGCCTGAGTGATGGCGTCTTCTAACGGCCGATGGCTGTTGAGTTGAATGATTGAATCGGCCGTTTCGATTCGAACAAAGGGAATACTTTTCCGCTTTATCACATCGCAGGTCAGGACGACTTCTGCTCTGGTTTCATCAGCAACACCTGTAAACTCGGTGTCGGCCATTGATCCGTGCGCGTCTCCGACATAGAGTAATCCTCCTTCATGATAGACGGGCAGTAGCACCTTTGAGCCCTTACAAATATCGCGGCTGTCTAGGTTGCCTCCCCAAGGTCCTTGGCCGATGCAGCTGTCTGAACCGGACTCGATTGCGTTGTCGGGCGCAACTCCAATAGTTCCTATGAATGGGTGGAGTTCCCAGCTCATTTTTTCATTAAAAATCGCTCTTCCGTCAGACGTTGTGCCGCTTGGTCCTGGTACGTGCTTGATCATGTGGGTGTATGGTCCTCTACATTCAGGCCATCTTGCTGAATCTTCAAGCGGATGCCCGCTCTCAAGTAGCAATGTGTGACCGTCTCTGTCGGGTAGCACTTCTTTGATGTTCACGACGAGAACATCTCCTCTTGCTACCCCTTCTACGTAAATTGGTCCGGTGACAGGGTTGAAGTGCGCGGTTGCGGGTGCTTGATCGTCGTTAGTTTGAATGCACCCGTTATCCGCATCCTCGGTTTCTATTACAAATGCTTCTCCAAGTTTCACTCTGAGAAGTGGGTCTTTCTTAGCGATCTCATAACCTGTAGCCTGGTCTCTAGGCAATCTTTTCATAAAATATCAAGCCCTGACTAATTCGAGACTGATTATCTAAAAGAGATTAATATCTTGAAGTGAAGGTTAGGAAGCTACATGTGATCTAAGATTCAGCAACCTTAAGGGAACTTGAATCGATTTCGGTTGGCGACGTACTGCTCGTTGTCTACTTGCCGTCCTTGACTGTAACTGTCGCGTTCGTTGCATCGACATTTACAAAGTCCCCACTGTGTATCGCGCCAAAAGGATCTTGGTCCAACTTATCTACAAGCGGTATCTTGAGAATAGCAGCCGCGGACACAAGGACAAGTTCCGGATTGGTGACAATCATAGCGGCCGGCAAAGCATTATTCAACATTAGCTTGCGGAGGCCATCCATCTGCACTGCAGAACTAGCCTTCCCTGTTGAGAAGACGAGCACTTTTCCCGTGATGCTTTTGCCTTCCAAACTGTGACCGCGCTCTCGAACCACTCCTGTTTTGGGATCCGTCAAGTAGAAACATATGGCATCATTCGAAACTAATGCTTCTCCTTCTCCGTAACCCTTGACTATTCTGTGACATCCTAACGTTTTGTTCGACAACTATACTCAGACCTTTTCGATCGCGGCTGCAACGCACTCCTCCAAACTTCCAACTCTTACGTTACCGAATCGTCTATAGTACGCGCATTTCGGTGAATCCGTCATACCTGTCTTTCCCCTCAAATTATTGAAGCAGAACATGTCGATGCAAGTGTCCGTTATTACGCGCGTTCCTGCCTCATCCAGAATCTTAAGGTATCCAGCTCTTTCCGCCATGATCTTGGTGGTTGCCGAAGTGTTGATCCAGAATGTGATATCAGAACGAATTCTTTTGCCTCTAAGCAGTTTCGCTACGTCTCCGAGCTGATCTAGGTTGTAATGAGGGCATCCCAACATGATCAATTCCACGTCACCGTTCGTTGTTTGAAGCTCATCTTCTGTCTCTTTTAATTCCTGGCGGGTTACAGTGATTTTGTCAATTGGAGAATTTCCGTCGAAAGCCTCGAAGGTAGTTTTCGCTTCAACCGTGAAGCCTGGTATGTGAAACATCGGTATGGCGCCAGTCACATTCATCATGGCACATAAGTTGACGTACTGGTCGATTGTAGGTCGCTTCAATATTCCTTCAAAAACAGGTATCCCATTCACGACCTTCTTCCCCACGTACTGTCCGAGAAGTGAATAATCGTAGCTGCTTTTCATTTCTGTTTCCACTTTAACCAACACCGTGCCTTTGCGATTCTCTGGAAAATGCAGACCAAATTCGGGAGTCTTGCCGATTATGCCGGCTGCCAACGCTGTTTGAATAGACTCCCTGTTAGTGAATGCTCCGATCACTGAATTGACGTAGGGTGTTGCACTTGACTCCGAGAAAGCCACATGTTCACCATATTGTGGTATGTTTTCTGCAAGGTACGGGATACAGGATTGACTCATGACTGCCCCGATCTGTTCGTAGTAATACTTGACCTTCCGGGCTACTGAGGCCTCTGCTTCTTCCTCTGTGATGTCCATGATCTTCTCAAAATACTCGAAGTTCACAACAGGATTTGTAGTCGTCGGAATTTTGCAATGAGCTCCACCTTTCGCAAGCATCTCGACAAAAAACAAGTCGCCTTCCTGTCCGCTTGACGCTGCATGACTTCGACTGATGGGAATCATTCTTTGTGCTTCGAATCCTTCACCAACAGCCACGAGCAATTCCATTGCGATACGGGCGCCCTCTCCATTCTCGCCACTCAATATCTCGGATTCTTCGGGAGTGAGATACATAGCTGTAACATGTTACGCAAAAATTATTTAACGTGTCGAATCAGGCGCATGTCTATTAACCATCAGTCTCCTGTACAATCTTGGTCGTCTGTAATTCAGATTGAAATATGGACGGTTACGAACTTTTTCAACCAAGTCAAGATCTACTTCGGCGACGTAGAGTGCGGTATCTCTTCTTTTGGGGTCTGATTGAACAACTGTCTTCCCATAGGGGTCTATGATTCTGGATTCGCCGAAGAAATCGACACCTTCAGGATAGAAACTGCTTGCGAGGCTACCGGATTCATGTCCGACCAGATTCGAGCATACAACATAAAATCCGTTTTGTCTCGCATAGCATGAGTAGAAGATGCGCCAGTCGTCTTCATCAGGGCTCGGGTACCCGGATGGATTAAAGAAAACTCTGGCACCCTTTATGGCTAGCACACGAGAGTATTCCTGAAAGTCTCCGTCATAGCAGACGCCGAATCCTAATTTTCCGAATTCCGTGTCAAGGACGGTGCATTCTTGGCCGGGTGTGAAGTATTCGTTCTCGTAGTCTCCCCAAAGATGCGCCTTTCGATGCTTCCCGATGATCTTGCCGGTTCTATCAGCAGCGAAAAGTGTATCATACAATTTAGTTCCCGTGACTTCGGCAATCGAACCTCCAACAAGGAACATTCCATGCTTCGATGAAGCCGATGCAAGAAGTTTTGTTGTTGGCCCAGGAATTTTTTCGGCTAATGCGGAGAGTCTACTGCCGGCTAGGTATCCTGTAGTCCACAATTCCGGGAATGTTAAGATATCGACACCTTGACGGGCTGCCTGTTCAATAATCTCCAAACCTTTGGAGACATTGTTGCGCTTTTTGCCCGTCTCTGGCCTAAATTCTACGATTCCGATTTTGATCAGCATTCAGTCCTTTGCCATATTACAGTGACATGCAAGACGATTTTAAGATGATGAAAACCGGCAGCAAGTCTTAAGTAGCGAGAACCAGGCATTCTAACCTGAAAGTTTTGACATCTGAACCCATAGTTTTTGTGAGAAAAGCTTCTGGTCTGCGGAGAGATGTCGGTACCTTAAGCGTGTTATCACTCAATGCTCTGGGAACGACATACGGCATAGGTATCATATTTCTGATGTCGCTGTCATATCTCTTCCCCGGTGGCGACCCCGCAATCGCCACGGCGATATGCACTATACTTGTCATTCCACAGGCGCTAGTGTATGGCCTGCTCGGAATTGCGATGCCACGCTCAGGAGGAGACTACGTCTTCGTCAGCAGAACAGTTCATCCGGCGTTAGGTTTCGCGGAGAACTGGAGCATCAGTATCTGGTACATGTTTTATGGTGCAATCTTCACCGAATGGTGTCTAACTTTCGGTTTCTCACCAGCACTTGCAGCGATCGGCTCAGTGACCAATAATTCCGCAATGATTAGCATGAGTGCGTTGGCTTTGCAGCCAAACTACATACTTGGTGTCGGCACAATCATACTGATTTTAGCTGCCGCCATTACAATCTTCGGCAATAAGTATACGTTTCCTTTCCTGAATTTGTGCATGATCCTCGGCGTGGTGGCATTTCTGATAGTCTTCGCACTTCTTGTGACGACAACTCCTCAAGGCTTCATAACGGCCTTCAACCAATATAGTAAGCCCTTCGCAAATGACCCTGACTATTATCACAGTATCATTTCGCAAGCGCAAAGTCTCGGTTACACAAGCACTCCTTTCTCTTGGTCAGCAACAATTGGAATAATCCCAATAGCCGGCTGGGCGCTCGTGTACCTGAGCACTCAGACCTATGTGGCAGGTGAAATTAAGAACATAAATAAGAATAGCCTGATAGGCCCGCTCGTTGGCGGAGCACTCATAAGCGGTCTTGTGATGACTGTAGGGGCGTACCTCATGGAGAACGTTGCCGGATTAAACTTCCTCAACTCTTTATACGTCGTCTTTTCCAGCGGGAAATACGCACTCCCTGCGCCTCCATATTGGAATCTGCTCGGTTCCATGCTAACCAACAGTTTGCCGCTGCTCGTGCTGATTGGAATCGGGTTCATCGCTTGGAATCCGATGGTCGCTGTAGCAGACTTCGTGCTAGATTCACGGAACATGCTCGCATGGGGATTCGACAGGATAATACCAGAGAAGTTCACCTACGTATCCCCAAGAACCAGAACGCCAGTCGTTGCACTGGTAACCTACCTCATAGGCTCCATCATCATACTTGTAATGTTGGACTACTGGGGCAGCATACTGGCAGCCTTGTCCGCCACACTAGCGCAACTAGCATTTACCTACATACCGACAGGCATCGCCGCGGTTGTCCTACCGCTCCGGCAGAAAACCAAACGGCTTTACGAAACATCCCCAATAAAGTACGAAATTGCAGGAATTCCGCTCATCACGATCATCGGCATTCTTCAACTTCTCACAATGGGATGGTTCACCTATATGTTCGCCACGAATCCAGCGTACGGAGCGAACGGTACCATGTCGGTGCTCGGCATAGTTGGAGTATTCCTCGCGGGATTCGTCATCTATTATGCCAGCCTATTCTACCATAAGCAACGCGGCATAGACATATCGCTAGCCTTCAGCGAATTGCCACCAGCCTAACTCAACCTGGAAGCACCCACGCGTGTCCGCCAAGAAGAAGTTCACGAAGATATTCTACGCAACGGATGTTCACGGATCTGAAATATGTTTTAGGAAATTCCTAAGCGCTACAACCCACTACGGAGCCGAGGTGCTCGTCCTTGGCGGGGACGTTACGGGAAAGATGATTATCCCAATCATAGAAAACGCCGACGGAAGCTACAGATGCAACTTCGCGGGGAAGGAATACGTCACCAAAACGAAGGAGGAAACACAGCAGATCGAAACCAAGATCAGGGACAGCGGCTACTATGTATACCATTCAACATCAGACGAAGCGATCGAGCTTCAAAATGATAAAGAAAAATTGGATAGACTCTTCCTCAACATTATGAAGGAAAATCTGTTGAGGTGGGTAGAGATGGCGGAAGAGCACCTGAAAGGAACAGATACGATATGCTACATCACGGGCGGAAACGACGACCATCAGGAAACGTTAGACGCAATCAAGGACTCTGATCACGTGAAGAACCCGGATAATAAAGTCATACGAATCGACGAAATCCATGAAATGGCGAATCTAGGGTGGGGAAATCCTACTCCGTGGAACTGTCCGAGAGATTTATCCAGCGAGGAGGAGCTTGGAAGATTAATCGAGAAACTTATCGGCCAAGTGAAAGACATGTCCAATTGCGTTTTCAATTTTCATGTTCCTCCCATAGATTCCGGACTTGACAGCGCGCCCATGCTGGACTCTTCGGTTTTTCCACCTAAACCCGTCATCAGAGGAGGACAGCAGGTCATCATTGGAGTGGGAAGCAGTGCGATCAGAGCAGCCGTGGAGAAACTTCAGCCCTTACTGGTCCTGTCAGGTCACATCCACGAATCACGCGGAACAGCCCGAGTAGGAAAAACGCTCGTCCTAAACCCAGGCTCAGAATATCCGGAAGGCGTACTGAGAGGCGCCATTATCAATATTGGTGATAGGAAAGTGGTCAGCTATCAACTTACTTCAGGATAATCCGCAGAACAATTCATGAATCAAGCTGCGTTGCTTCGGGCACTTCCTCAACATCATTAAACCATTTTTGCTTCGTGCCGATGGAGGCGCGCATTCTCCAACCAATTGACTTCGATTCTGATTCTATGGTCCCAAGGAGTCCGTCAATTTTTCCCATAATGTCAATTCTGTCCTCCGATTGGAGAGCATCATACTTACCTAACGATAGCTTAACCTTCTTCAGATTCTCAGTTACGGTGTAGTAGAAGCCCCAGTCCTTCGAAAGCAGTTTTGCTACGTACTTTTCGTTAATTGAGTCTGAATCCGTGTTGGCTACTGCTTGCTCTCGCAACAGGAGTATTACGTCTTTGATGTCTTTCTCGTTTATCCTGACTATCTGCATTTTTTCAAGTAGGAGGTCAGCTAGCGAAATAGTGAACGGGTCGACGGTTAACCGTTTCGTGAAGTCGATCGTGTGACACATGGCAAGTTTATCGAAAAATACGTCGACGTGAAGTTTGCTTTCTGGATGCTCAAAAATGCATCGACCCGAGATGGTCATGAGGTATTCTTTGGCGCGATCCATCTCATAGCCAAGGTTCCGCAGGGTCTGGATCACTTTCTCCATGTTTCGGGATAGCGCCATAAAATCGAGGTCGCTAAGTTTTCGATCCATTTTCTCCTGAAGTAAACTTGAGAACTTGGATGAACGCATCATGATTGCGGTTGCGCCCATCAGCCGCACAGGAACACTATTCTTATCTGCTTCCGCAACTATCCGTTTGGCTTCCCCGAAAAAATCTTGCTCCATCCTCGCACGCCACGTCAATGATTCAGTTCCTGAGCGCTATATTCCAGGATACATATTTGTCTAAAGCTGATCGAGGTTAGAATAAGTGGTGACATCGTATTCGGAGCTGACGATAGCTTCTGCATCAGCTCCATGGAAGTGCAGGATATCCTTTTTGTTTAATGAGCGGCAGTTCAAAAGTTGTCGTCGTCAGTAATCCCAGTGGTGCGGCACAACTTAATAGTCAATCGGAAGAGGTCATTCCGTTCAGAGAGCTGACGATATGTGACAAGCATTCCTGACGATAAGCAACTCCTAGGAATGTATCGTACGATGATACTTATCAGGAAATTTGAAGAGAAAGTTCGAGACCTGTTCGCAGCGGGAAAGATACCTGGGTTCGTGCATCTGTATATCGGAGAAGAGGCAATTGCTGTGGGCGTCGCTTCGGCGTTGAGAAGAGATGATTACATCACTAGCACTCATCGAGGACATGGTCATTGTATCGCTAGAGGTGCTGATGTTCGTCGAATGATGGCTGAACTCTTCGCAAAACGGGACGGCTACTGCAAAGGAAAAGGCGGCTCCATGCACATGTTCGATATAAGCCTAGGCATCCTCGGAGCCAACGGAATCGTTGCGGCTGGGTGTGCTCTCGCAGCCGGCGCTGGGTTAACGGCGAAGTTACGCAAAACCGACCAAGTCGCGGTTAGCTTCTTCGGCGATGGAGCAACAAACCATGGAACCCTCCACGAATCAATGAATTTGTCAGCGGTCTGGAAGCTTCCTGTCATTTGGATCTGCGAAAACAATCTCTACGCAGAAGCCACACCTCTTTGGGCGACGATGAACATAACAGACGTCGCGCAAATGGCTGGCTCCTACAATATCCCTAGCAAAATTGTTGACGGAAACAACGTTATGGAAGTACATGATGCGGCTAAAGAGGCAGTTGAACGAGCCCGAAAGGGCGATGGGCCAACATTAGTTGAGTGTAAGACATACCGCCATCGTGGTCACTATGAGGGAGACCCAGTAATATATCGTTCAAAGGAGCAGGACGAGGAATGGCTGAAAAAAGATCCGATACTTAGATTTGAATCTCAGCTGATCTCAAGCGGGAAGGCCACAGAACACTCATTAACGGATATCCGGTCAGAGGTTTCAGGTCTCATAGACGACGCAGTCAAATTTGCGGAAAATAGCCCAACCCCCCAACCCAAAGAGGCACTGGAAGATGTTTTCGTTGTTTTAGAACAATAAGGTGGATCATGTGGACGAAAAAAGGGAATTGACTTTCGCAGAAGCGATTCGAGAAGGTATCTATCAAGAGCTGAAGCGTGACGAGCGTGTGTTCGTTATGGGAGAAGATGTTGGTTTTGAGGATGGAGCGTTTCGTGTAACTTCCGGATTTCTCAAAGAGTTTGGACGAGAACGAATAAGAGATACCCCAATTTCGGAAGCGGCTTTCCTTGGAGCCGGAGTGGGCGCAGCGATTTTGGGAATGAGACCTGTGGTTGAACTTATGTTCGCTGATTTCGTGGGTGTAGCGATGGATCAGATCTACAATCAGGCAGGAAAATTACGGTACATGTCTGGGGGGCAGGTCAAGATTCCAATAGTGATTCGAATGGCCATGGGCGGAGGCTTATCAGCTGCCGCGCAACATTCACAGTGCCTCTATTCAATTTTTGCGCACGTACCTGGTTTGAAGATAGTTGTGCCATCAAATTCATACGACGCTAAGGGGCTAATTATAAGTTCTATACGAGCGGACGATCCTGTAATGTTTTTCGAGCATAAAGCGCTCTACGACAGAAAGTTCGGGCACGTGCCTGAGGAGTCCTATGAAATACCCTTTGGTAAAGCCGAAATAAAACGTAGCGGAAACGACGTAACTGTCGTCGCAACGGCTCTCATGGTTCACAAAGCACTTGATGCTGCAAAACAGCTTGAAACCGAAGGTATCTCAGCGGAAGTGATTGACCCGAGAACAATAGTTCCCTTAGATAAGACCGCCATATTCAACTCGTTAAAGAAAACAGGACGGATCGTAATCGTGGACGAAGACTACGAGCGTTGCGGGTTCGCAGCCGAAGTTTCGGCGCTGATTGCCGATGAAAGCTTCGATCTACTAGATGCTCCGATAAAGAGAGTTGCAACTCGTAACGCCCCAATACCGTTTAGCCCGATTCTGGAGGAAGCTGTTCTGCCAAACATTGAGAGAATAAAGACTGCGATTCGGGAAACCTTGTAACTTGAGTCTCCTGAGAATTAGTTAACCAATAGTCTAGGATTAGCTAGAATCGTTCCGAGTTCCCTCAGAAACTGGGACGCGCCAGCCCCGTCAATTATCCTATGATCAAACGCTAGAGACAGAATTCCGATTGGCCTAATGGATATTTGACCGTCGACAACCGTAGGTTTGTCTGTGATTCTTCCGACAGCAAGAATCGCTGCTTCTGGTGGATTAATTATAGGATCGAAACTATCAACAGTATACGTCCCAAGGTTAGTGATCGTAAACGTTCCTCCAGAGACATCATTCAGTTTTAACTTGCCGCTTCGCGCACTCTCTACGAGTCTTTCTGTTTCACTCATAATTTCCTCAAGATTCTTTTTATCGGCATTCTTCACCACGGGTACAACGAGGCCGTTCTCCAACGACACAGCAATTCCGACGTTAATGTCTTTGATTATCTTAATTTGGTCATCTTCAAAGATGGAATTCAGGATTCTTATCTTACGTAATGTCAGAGCAACTGCCTTAACTAGAAGATCTGTATATGAAGGACGTTTTCCTCCATGCTGGGCAGGAAATTCGTCTCTGAACGATTTCAGCCCTGAAAAATCTGCTTCTTGTTGCAACGTTACATGCAATGCATTCGAGTAACTGGCGGATAGCCGATCAATTATCGCTCGTCGTGTCGAGTTAAGCGGGATAGTAGTTTCGATTTCCGAATGAGTGGGCATCGGTGTCGGCGTAGCATCAACGACCCTTAGAACGTCTTCTCGCTGTATTCTACCTCCACGGCCGGTCCCCGTAAGTTTTGAGATATCGATATTGTGTTCGCGGGCAAGTTTTCGGGCTGAAGGAGAAACCGGAATTCTTTCCAAGGGGTCATCATGGAGAGGCGTTAACTCTGATTGCCCAGTATGCTCGATTGTTTGCTGATGAGCAAGAGATTGCTCTGCTTCCTTAACCAAGCTATCAAGATCAGGAAGTAACTCGTTCTCTTCGGCTATGATTGCTATCAGACCGCCTATCGGAACAGTTGTACCTTCACGTACGAGGATATTTCTTAGGATGCCCGACGCAGGAGATTCAATTTCGACTACTACCTTCTCAGTATCGAGTGAGAACAGTGGCTTTCCTTTCTCAACGATTTCGCCTTCTTTCCTTATCCACTCAACCACAGTGCCGATCTTCATCGTCAACCCAAGTTTCGGCACCAACACCTTAGTGACCACGATTCATCCCTCAAACGCCGGTATCACATTTCCGACTATCTCCACGAAGAACTGTGTGCAAATTATTAATCTGCCGAAACACGCCTCTTTGTCGTCAGACTTTGACGAAAGACGTTTCAGGCAGTTTTCTTACTGATGCGATCCAACCGATCTCTTCGTTGAATTCTACAATAGGCGCCCTGTCTCTAGGTAGTCTGATCAAGCACCGGGATATGCAGAAATCCTTTGGAAGAGTACCTGCTTGTGCACGGCGAGATAGCTCCGGTTGAACCCAGAGCTTGTCTATTTGCTCAAAGAGATTGTTTGCGGCTTGTTCATCAAATGCCAAGGCAGAAGTCGCCGATGTCTAATTCGCCTCGACTGGGGGTTCTATGATAGAAGGTTCAAAGTTTTCTTACATAAACAAGCGAAGGTACAAATGCATCCAGAGAGACGTGAATGAAAGTAATTCGTGTTCAAAATGGACCAGAAAGCAGGAACCCGTTGATAGAATTGAAGCGACGTTGATTCTGAAGAGAACCCAAGTTCTGAGCTAATCATGTGTTCTTCTTGGTTCCAACTTTTGTTTGAAATATTGGTCGAGTGATGTTAGATGAACCGATAATTGAGATTTGTTTTGAACGGAGTGCTGATAAGTTCTCTGTTACAATATTTCTTAGTTCGAACGTGTCTATGAAAGCATTCACCTGTGACCAGTCAACGGTTCGGCGACTCTTGATGAAACGATTCAATCTTGAGGCGTTGAATGGTGTCACTCTCTCAGGTGGTCGGAATGCAAGTCTTGTTCCGATTATTGCCTCTGCTGTAGGAACTTGAAGCCATAGTCCCCATTTCTCTCTAAGTTGGAGGAACGGATTAAGTTTCGTTGACTTGTAGCCAAGAAAGTTTTCAAAGAATTCTAGGACGAACGGAAACCCGCTTTTGTGTTTTAGGTAGATGTGTCCGACCGGGTATTTTCTTCCGCTGTATTCGCCGACGTGGTAGTCGTAATCAGGTCTCTGGGTGGCTGCTTGTGTCAGTTCGTCGCATATTTTGTCGAGACTTTTCATCGTCATGCCAGGAGCTATTAGGTCGATGTCTTTGCTGGCTAACGCTCTTTCCATATAGACACTCATGGCTTGAGAGCCGAAGAGGATTACGTCGTTTACATTGGATTGTGTGAGCACCGGTGTAATTCTCTTCAAAGTGTCAATCCAGATTTTCGCCGGAGGACGTCGCGTGCTCATCACTTCACCCCAACTTGCTTACCTATGATGTCGATCGTCTCATCCAGCGAGAGTGGGTATGGTCGTGATTTGAGCCGAAAGGACGTCCGCGGAAAATTTACAAGTCGCTTTCTTATCGCGTAGAGGGTTCTAATGTCGTCCACTTCTGGTCTAGATGAATTCAGCAGGTAATCTATTTCTTCGAGCAATCCCTCTACTAGATCTTCGACGTGTCTTTGCTTTGCTCTTTGGATTAGATATGATTGGTCGAATTTCTTTGTGGCGAGCATTGCAGCACAGAAGGTTAGCGTCCGATGCAATCGTTCGGTGTTCTTGTTTCTCGACAGCGTCTCTCCTATAGTGTCTTCTAAGGAACCATACACCGTTGTTCTGACGATCTGACCGCGTGCTAGCCCTTCTATGTCTGTTTTCACCTGGATGGATGATCTAGAAGGTATAGTCCAGTTCAGGCCGTGAAACAGCATGGCTCTATCACCTACCTCAATGAGGGGCCCTTTGCTTGTAATAGAGTAGATCTGCCTTGGTGGCACGTTCGGTTGCTTGATTGTTTCTTTCCGTAAACTCAACAGACTTGACTTCACCATGATGTCAAGATAAGCTCGCAGCGATCTGTGGTTGGAGAGAATTCTCCGAGAACTGAGGTGTGCGAGGATCGAGTTGAAAGCAGGTTTGGTCCCATGTTTTTTCAGTACCTCAATAGATTTCAGAACATTCTCTATCACGACAGCGCTTTTGTTCCTTCTGCTCTTAGTCAGTCGCTCGTACACTGTCACTAAGCTCCTATGTACAATTGTACATAGGACATCAATTAATAAAGCACTCTCCGTTCCAAAAAATGGAACGATGACTATTGTTAGGAAAATTAATCTTCACAGGTTGATTTGAATGCGTCCACGTGCTCTATTCGCTAATGAACCTACGATATGCGGACTAACATCCACTTTCTACTCCTACTTCTACTTGAATCGCCTCATTTCTCGATGATTCGGAATGTGTCCCACGGGCAAATCCATGTGGAAACCACCGGCCCCACCACCCTATGCATTTACGATCTTCTAACGACGGAACGAAGGACGAAAAAAGTGCTTTTTCAGGGAAGTGGATGGCGGCAAAGAAATCCGTTAGATCCGTTGCGAGCCGGTCTATGTTTTCGCCCATAAACGAATTGTCCCTATTTGGAACTTCATGAGAGGTAACGTTTGATCCGGGCGACCGTTTTTGATGTTGAGATTGCGGAGAGCGAGATTGTGCTTAGCACGAGGGTTGAGGTTGACATGATCAGTAGTGGGACGAGGTTGAATAACTCCCCAATGATCAGCATCCCGAATCCGATTAGGAGTGCAACGGTCAGGGCGTATTGAAGAAGCTTCAACCGCCTCTCGTCACGCAGACGTTTCACCGTTGCCGTGAGAACCCCGAGAGGTAGACCAACGTAGAATGCGCCTAGCAGCGAGCTTGCCATGAGGCCTGAGATTACGACTGCAACCTCAGGTGATGATCTGAGGGCGTTGAATGCGGTTGAGGATATGAACATGATTCCGATTAAGGGATAGAGCGCAGTCCTCGTCAGGGTTCGTTCAACCGAGTGAGTTCGAAGGTACGACGCCGTAGTGGGGCTGAATGAGTAGTACCACGCGTTGAAGGCGATCATGAAACTTGTACCCGCGCGTGTATTAAGGATGGAATTGTCGCGGAAGTTGCGGAGAAGTTGAACCTCTGAAGCCGCTGACGATCCGAAGCTCGCGGTGGCGATCAAGCACTGAGATGCCGAAGGCGTAGTTCCTAATGTCCATACACCTCGACCATAGGTCGCCGCCAAAAGCGGTCCGTCAAAACCGAAGGCTAAACCGAAAACAGGCACGTTGGGCAACCCCGTTCCCACTACGACCCAGCTTGTCCCTCCGTTTGTGGACTTAAACACCGCGCTGTCGGTTCCAACGTAGATAGTGCTGTTGATAGGATCGAGTAGTATCGTATCTGTGGGAAGATCAGGCAGGTTTGAGGTTATGTCTGACCAGAAGGTACCTCCGTTTGTTGTTTCAAAGATGTGCATGCCACCGAACCCTGAAAAGGTAACGTACACCTGCTGTGGATTTGTTGGGTCGACGGCTATTCCAGTCATGAAACGATTCGGTAGGCCAGTGTCTGCCTCAACGAAGTTAGACCCTCCGTCCTCTGAAGCGAAGAAGGTTCCCGCACTAGTTCCTGCGTAAACCCACTGGCCGTTTGATGGCGCCACCGCAATCGCTGAAAGCAAATTAGGTGCTGATACAGATAATCCGGGGCCGGGAAGGAACCACGTATCGCCCTTGTTCGTAGTCTTCCAAAGTCGGTAGGTTCCAAAGTACTGGGTCGAAGGCGTACTGGGATCCATCGCCACCGGCTCTTCGAACTCGGAAGGTTCGGAGTGGTTACCGGTTGGATCAGTTCCTTGATTCCAATGTGCTCCTCCATCGTCTGAGCGTAGGAACCCGCCATTTGGCGATACCGCGTACATGGTTGACGGGTTGGTGGGATCGAACGCCGTCCAACCGTTGTCGCCATAATCGAACGTACTTTCTCCGTTGTAGAGAGTGCCCTTCATCTGCCATATCGTGGATGTTCCAAGGTATTGAGAAAAGCCGTTGTCCTGCGTGCCTCCAATGTAGTTGTTTGGGATAGTGGGGTTTGTCGCAATTGAATTGAATTGCGCCAAATCGAGGCCTAGGTTAAGGTCCGTCCAACAGAAACTCGATTTATCATAATCTGGAGGAACGGTGCATGAATCTGCGTTCGTCGAAACCCAGATTCCACCGTCACTCCCAACATAGAGGGTGCTGTGTGAAGTTGGACTGAACGCAAACGCCTGCATATCTTCGTGGAAGACATTCCCGTAGCCAGTAGCGAAAGTGGTCCAATGGTTTCCCCCGTCAGTCGTTCTGTAGAAGTAGGGACCACCGAGATAGATGATGTCTGGATTTGTTGGATCTACAGCTAAAGCCATCCTGCCAGCGCAGCCTGAACAGAAACCCGTAGGAGTCGAAACTTGCGTCCAAGTAGACCCATCGTTAGTGGAAACGTAGAGGGCACCTCGATCAATCGGTTGATCTTGTTGATTATAGAGCTGATAAGTCAAGGCATATAGTACTAGGGGAAACGTAGAGTTGGATGATGCCGCCAGTTTAATTCGAGTATACTGAACATTGGCCAATGTGGGCAATCCTCCCCCGAGCGGACCCGACCAATGTTGACCACTATCGGTTGACTCGTACAAGCTAGCGTCAACTGCAGCGAAAACTGTACTGGGGCTATTCGGGGCGAGAACCATGTCGTCCGCCTTCACAGTTGCCGTCAAGGTTCTTGTCCAATCTAGACCGCTATTTTGCGACACGTAGATGCCTAGTGGTACGCCTGGATCAACCGGAATACCACAACCAGTAGCGCTGGCCGTATGACCCGAGCTTGAGGACGCGATGACGATATTCGGACTGCTCGGATCGACAAGGATCTTCGGAATCGTGGCTCTTCCGAAGGTTGAGGCGCCAAGCTGCGTCCATGTGCTTCCGCCGTCTGTGGATTTCAAAACACCAGCGCCATAATAATTGTCACACCGTTCGGTTCCGTCACCCGTCCCAACGTAGACAACTTCAGACGGATCCACCGCGATGCTACCAATCGCCAAGGAAGGTTGATTATCTGTTAGAGGTGTCCAGGTCGATCCCCCATTCGTACTCTTCCAGACGCCCCCAACGGCACCTCCAATATAGATAGTTCCGGGATGCGATGGATCAAGGGCTATTGCGCTAACTCGGCCGCTACAATAATTATTAGACGGTGAGGTACCGCACCCTTGTATTGGGGAGGGGCCGATAGAGGTCCATTCCCCACCGCTAGCCGGTGGGCCCTTAACGGTTAACGTGGGTGTACTCGTAGTCGCGGCAATTAGCGTGGATGAACTAGTTGTCGCGGCGGTTACGGTGAGATGATCATATCCACCTGACTGCCCACTGATTGACGGAGTCTGGATGATGAGGCAATATGAACCTGGGCTGAGCGTAGCCGTATTAGCACTATACGAGAAATGACCGCTGCTATCAGTGCTGCTATCAGTGAGATTTCCGGGATTGATAAAGGCGACACCGGACGGAAGCCCACTGGAAGGACACGGGCTCGAATAGATGAGAGAGCCGATAGAAGTTCCTGGAGGGTCGCAAGTATCCGTCCCACTAACCATCACGCTAGAGGTTCCCTGGGTTATGGTTGATGGAGAAAGGGCGCTGGTAAAGGTGCACGAGGTTGTCGTTTGTGTCGCAGTTCCGACTGTGAACGCGGTGCTCATTATGTTATTGCTAGGGTTCGGATCGTTATTCGTCGAAGCCGACCAGATTAACGTGTGTGTTCCAGGCCACGCGGTCCACGGAGTCTGTGCGGTTACAGTAACCGGGACTCCAATGGGTCCAGGATAGGAGACGGAACCAGCTCCGCATGAAACACCGTCAATTGTGCATTCCAGATCAACACTCTGCGGAAATGACCCTGTCGAAGAGAGAGCAACTAGAACTGCACTCAGAGTTACAGAGTCACCTGCCTGCGGAGTGGGTGGAGTAAGTCCCACCGATGATATGGCCCAATCTGTCATAACCACACTAGGAAGACTGGAAGAAACAGTGGCGGTGTACACCTTGATGGATTGGTATGTGGTGCTCGGGTTAAACTGGTTAGGTGAGCCGTGAAGAGGCGACATGACAAACGGTGAAACAGGCGCTGAGTGAGCCTGGTATACCGCTGGAATGACGGAACTGACTAATATGATGGTGACAAACAGCGAAAAAAGCCGAACCATAAACCACGGTGACGCCCAGTTCAAAATTAAGTCTTCCGTAAGTGCGTCGAAGAGGCTTCCGCAAAACTTCACTGATCTTAACGTGGTGTGGGGTGACAGGTTAGTTTAGTTTGTTGTGGCACTTTAGCCAGGTCTGGTTGGCGGTGGGATTTTGGGTTCCACATTCACTGCAGTAAACCATTCCAGTTGTTACGCCTGTTTTCGTCGGCTGGGTTGGGGTTGGTTTTTGTCGGCCTCGCAACGCGACCGCGATTATGACGGCGGCCAACAGGATTACGGCTCCGAGTACGAGGAGTTGGTTTTGTTGGATCATGCTCATCAGGTCGCTTGAGGTTTGAGTTGAGGAGAATGAGGTTGAGGTTTGCGTTGTCGTCGGCGTTACTGTGAGAGGATCATACCCACCCGACTGAGCAGTGATTGACGGAGTCTGGATGATAACGCAATAATAACCTGGGCTTAGTCCAGATGTGCCAGCAACATATGAGAAATGGTTGCTGCTATCGGTGATCGCGTTTCCGAAAGTGGAAGAGGCAACGTCGATCGGAAGTCCACTGGAGGGACATGGACTCGAATAGATGAGAGATGTGATGGTGCTTCCTGGAGGATCGCAAGTATCTGTTCCACTGACCGTTACGCCGGTAGTTCCCTGCGTTATGTTTGATGAGGAAAGGGAGCTGCTGAAGGTGCATGCGGGTATTGGTTGCGTGCTGGTTGTTACTGCTTGCGTTGTCGTTTGGCCTGCCGGCCCGACTGTGAACGTGGTGCTCATTACGTTATTGCTGGG
>Ga0074044_10001219_pt1 | contig 23627 bp, 17 predicted proteins | sample BogForMeECP23OM1_FD_94443 | JGI IMG/M metagenome (GOLD analysis project Ga0074044, IMG submission 94443) | Bog forest soil microbial communities from Calvert Island, British Columbia, Canada - Bog Forest MetaG ECP23OM1 | ecosystem: Environmental > Terrestrial > Soil > Wetlands ... | reverse complement strand
GATCGTTCATGGCGGGTGTGGCCTAACTGAAATCGCGCGAATCGGCTTCGATAACCAAATTCTACGTGACATCAGATATTTAAGCTACATCCGCCAACCCGCCGCGCATAATCCAGGCTAGCTAGGGTTTGCGGAAGTAAGCACTCGTCGACCGCGCCCCGCCTTCATTCCGAGGCCAACCCTGCCTTCCGGAGGCCGTCGAACACGGCCGGAAGATTTGGCGTGTGTTCCCGCCCAGCTTTAGCACAAAAAACCCGTCCCGAACCGCCCCGTCTTGATGGGACGCGGGTCAACCGTCCTCGTCCTTGGGTGCCGCGAAGCGGCCTCTAAAGTCTGCCCTGAGCCCCGCGAAGGGGACGATTCCGGCCTGCCGTCAGCCCAAAACGAGCGCCCAGCTCTGCCCGACGAGGTCAGGCCGAACGAATGGCGCAGCGCTCACTTCTCCGGCATCCCGGCCTTGCGCAGGCCGTCGTACGTCCGCTCGTTAGCGTCGACGCGGGGTGGATCGCCGCCTTGTGCGGAGTAGTACGCCTTCCATGCCGCGATCGTCTTGAGCGGCCCGGTGGAGGGCAGCGCGAGGTAACGCTGAAGCGCCTCGCGCGCTTCGGCGTCATGGCCGGCCAAGGCGAGCGCCGCCACAAGGGTCGCATGAATATACTGAGTGTAATTCGGATTGACCGCGATCGCCTGGCGAGCCCATTCAATCGCCTGGTCATAATTCTTCAGCCCGAAATTGGCGAACGCCTTGCCGCCGTAGAGATGGGCGAGCCACGGATCGTGCGGGCTCGCCCGAATCGCCTTGTCGAAATATTCAAAGCTTTTGTCGAATTCCCCGAAGCGCATGTAGTCGAAGCCCAGGCTGGCGGCGGCCTCCACGTTGGACGGGTCGAGGGCGAGCGCGCGCTCGTGCTCCGCGACGGCTTCCTGGTAGCACGCCTGGAACCCAAGGATGTTGCCCTTCAAGACGTGAGGCCAAGTCCAATCCGGATCGAGGGCGAGCGCCTTGGACACCAATTCGTCGGCCCGCTCGAGATCGCCTTTGGGGTCGCCGGAAACACCACTCTGGGCCGGCTGGAAGAACTTCCACCCCAATTGCACCAGGGCGCGGACATTGTTGGGATCGATGGCGAGCGCCTGTTCGCAGAGCGCGTATGCTGCATCCGCCTCCTTCCCGATCCCGCCGGCCTTCCATTGGCCCGCTACGCACTGGAGAGCCAAGTCCTCGGCGTCGCGATTGGCCGCGGCGGCCCGTTTGACGCGCGCGCCCTCGGCCCGGACGAGTTGAAGGTCCATTGCGCGCGCCAGATGCGTGACGATCGCGTCCTGCGTCTGCAACAGATCGGCGCGGGGCGTGTCGAATTGCTCGGCCCACAGGTGGGCGCCGGTGCCGGCGTCGATGAGCTGGGCGTTGACCCTCATCCGATCGCCGCTCGGCTGCACCGAGCCTTCGAGAACATAGCGCACGCTGAGATCCTTGCCGATCGCCTTGGCGTCGACTGGTTTGCCCTTGAAGGTCATGGCCGTATTGCGCGCGATGACGAAGCTGTCGCGGATGCGCGCCAGACTGGTGGTCACTTCGTCGGTCAGGGCGTCGACGAGGTAGTCCTGCCCCGGATCTCCTGACAGATTGGCGAACGGCAGCACGACGATCGAAAGACGCGCGGCCTCGGCGGGCCCCTTCGCGGCGACGCTTGCGGGCCGGCTCGTATCGAGGAACCACCACGCGCCGCCCGCGATCACAACCACCAGCGCCGCGAGCGCGGCGGCGAGCGGCGCGTGCCCGAAGCGCCTGTTCCGCGGCGTGGGCGCCGCGGGCGTTACGGGTTCCGCCGGCTTCGCCGGTTTCGCCTGCGCGGGAACGCCGACTTGCAGCGAATAGACCCGGATCGGCTCGGCGATGTTGTTGAGCTCGGTCGGGCCGAGATCGGACACCGCCAAGTCGAGCCGCCCTTTGACCTGCCAATAGGCCTGCTCGGAGAGACAGATCGCGCCGGCCTTCGCGATCCCTTCAAGCCGCGCGGCGATATTGACGCCGTCGCCCATCGAATCGCCGTCGTTCTCCTCGACGACGTCGCCGACATGGATGCCGACGCGGAACTCGATGCGCCTATCCTCCGGCACGCCTGCGTTGCGGTCGATGAGGCCCTGCTGCACTTCGATCGCGCAGCGCACCGCGTCGACCACGCTGCGGAATTCGATGATCGAGCCGTCGCCGGTGCGCTTGACGATGCGGCCATGATGCGCGGCGATCGCAGGGTCGATAAGATCGCTGCGGAGGCCTCTTAACCGCGCGAGCGTGCGGTCTTCGTCGGCGCCGGCGAGCCGGCTGTAGCCGACGACGTCCGTGACCTGAATCGCCGCGAGCTTCCGGGTTTCGCTCATTGCGCCCTCCGGCTCCCGACCTATTACCACAAATACCAGCGCGAGTCCGACCCAAGTCCGAGGAGCTTCTACGGCGAAGCGGATTGAATGAATCTGATTCCTTTGTCTTCCAAGAGATGGACCGCTGTTTGGCGCATCCCGCCCGTTCCTGGGACCGACCTCGAAGGGCAGGAAAGGGTCGGGACCTGAAATTCAAACTGAGACACTACGTCGGACTTCGAGGCCGCCCGTGCTATCTTCCGGCGCCGACGACAGAGAGACGGACAATGCAGCGGAGAAAGCTCGGCGCAAGCGGACCGGAGGTCGGCGCGATCGGCCTCGGCTGCATGGGCATGTCGGACTTCTACGGCCCCGCCGACCGGACCGAGAGCATCGCCACGATCCATGCCGCGCTCGAATCGGGCGCGACCCTGATCGACACCGGCGACTTCTACGGGCCATAACGAGATGCTGATCGCCGAGGGATTGCGCGGGCGACGACGAGAAGACTACGTGCTCAGCGTCAAATTCGGCACGTTGCGCGATCCCGCCATGGGCTTCGTCGGCTACGACGGGCGGCCGGAGGCGGTGAAGAATTTCCTCGCCTATTCGCTCAAGCGGCTCGGGGTCGAGTATGTCGATATCTACCGCCCGGCGCGGCTCGATCCGGCCGTGCCGATCGAGGACACGGTCGGCGCAATCGCCGACATGGTCGGAAAGGGCTACGTGCGCGCGATCGGCCTCTCGGAGGTCGGCGCCCAAACCGTCCGCCGCGCCGCCGCCGTCCATCCGATCTCGGACCTGCAGATCGAATATTCGCTCGTCATGCGGATGATCGAGAGCGAGATTTTGCCCGCCTGCCGCGAGCTCGGCGTCGGGATCACCGCCTACGGCGTTCTGGCGCGCGGGCTCATCTCCGGCCACTGGTCGAAAGACCGCGCCAGCGAGCGCGACTTTCGCGCCTTCTCGCCGCGCTTCGCCGGCGAGAATCTCGATCACAATCTCGCCCTGGTCGAGGCGCTGCGACAGGTCGCCGAGGCGCGGGGCTTGAGCGTCGCGGCCGCCGCCGTTGCCTGGGTCCCCTCGCGCAGGGGGACGACATCGTGCCGCTGGTCGGCGCGCGCAAGCGCAGCCAATGGGCCGAGTCGAGCGCCGCCGACGCGCTGCGGCTCAGCGAGGCGGACCTGGCCGCGATCGAACAGGCGGCGCCCAAGGGCGCGGCCAAGGGCGAGCGCTATCCCACGCAGGCGATGGCGCATCTCGACAGCGAGAAACGGGGGTGAGTTCTCAGGATAGTTCGGCGCGGATCACTGCGCGAAGGTGTTGCAGGAGTCGATCTGGCCGCTCTTTAAGCCCGCCGTGAGCCATTTGGCGCGCTGGGCCGATGAGCCGTGGGTAAAACTGTCCGGCACCGCATAGCCGCGCGCCGCGCTCTGGAGGCGGTCGTCGCCGATCGCCTGCGCCGTGGCCAGCGCCTTTTCGACGTCGCCCTGCTCGAGGATCTTCCACTTCTGGTTGGCGTTGGCGGCCCAGACGCCGGCGAGGCAATCGGCCTGGAGCTCGACCCGGACGGAAAGCGCGTTCGCCTGGGTCTGGCTGACGCGCTCCTTGGCGGCGTCGACCTTGTCGAGAATGCCGAGCAGGTCCTGCACATGATGGCCGATCTCGTGCGCCACGACATAGGCGTAGGCGAAATCGCCGCCGCCGCCGTATTTCGCCTTCATGTCGCGGAAGAAGGAGGTGTCGAGATAGACCTTCTTGTCGATCGGGCAATAGAACGGCCCCATCGCCGCGCGTGCGCCGCCGCACCCGGACCGGGTAGCCCCGTCATAAATCACGAGCGTCGCGGGCGCGTATCGGACGCCTGCCTGCGCCGGCAGCACCTCCGTCCAGACCGCCTCCGTCCCCCCCATCACATGGGCGAGAAAATTGCGCATCGGATCGTTCGGATCCGCCGCGGGGCCGGTCGTCGCGGGCTGGGTGGAAGCCGTGTCGCTCCCTGTATGGCGCGCGATCATCTCGGCGCCGCCCATCAGCACCGCCGGGTTGATGCCGGTGAAATAGCTGATTGCGAAGACGACGATGATCCCCACGAGGCCGAGCCCGCCGCTGCCCACGCCGATACCGCCGCCGCCGCCCTGTCCGCGACGATCCTCGATGTTCGAGGAAATGGGCGTGTTTTCGTATTCCATGCCGAACCCCGCGAAAAGCTTCGCCGACGGCGTGCTCGAGCGAAGTTTAACAGAGCCGCCGCCGCCTGGGTAGCGTTGTCGGGGCTGCCGTCGCTCGTTGGCGCATTCGCCAGGGAATGCAGGCGGTCAGGGTTTCTGCGACGGCGGCGGTGAGAGCAGTCGAACTTTCGCAGGAGCGCTTTGGCGCGCGCTGTTCCACCCGCATTAAGGTTAATGCCGGATTAACCGACATTTCCTTCCGCGTTCTCATGACCCGTGTTACGCTTCAAGTTCGCGGAAACAGAGGCGGACAGCGAGGCCGGCATGCAGGCAGGGGCGGAACGGAAGACGGCGCTGCCGCCTGAAAGGCGGCTGCGGCCCACGGCCCGGTCCGCGCCCGACGCCCCAGACGGACCTCAGGCAGGCCGAATCTTGGACGAGCCCGACATTCCTCCGGCGGGGGATAGGCCAAAAAGAATTTTTTTCCCTTTTCCCGGTTTATCGCCGATAAGCCCTTGATAAGTCCCGATTCGGCGTCAGGTTTGGAAGGACTTGGAGGGAAATCCGGCGCCCTTTTCGGGCAGAAAACGCGCTCCGGAGGTGCAACGGGCGCGTTTTTGAAGCAAGTATGAAATAGCATTTTAATGGAGTGGAAAGATAATCCCTTAGCCATCTCCGACGCCAAGCGACTCCAACCGAATACAACCCGCTAGTGGATCTGCGTCGCCGTGTCGTCGCCGCGCGCCAGTTCGATGGTAGTGATCGCCACCAGCATCTCGGCGCGCGACTTGAGGTCGGGCGCCTCGAGCAGCGCCTGCTTTTCCCTCGGCCCGCAGGGGCTCATCATCGACAGGCCGTTGACCAGCGCTTCGTTCGACGCCTTCTTGATGTCGCTCCAGACGACTTTGACTTCATTGACTTCGGCGAAGCGGCGCAGGGTCGCGAGGAGCCCGTCGCGGTCGACACCCTCCTCTCCTGCCCCCTGCTTGAAGTCCTCGGCGAACGGCGCGTAATCGACATGGGCGACTCGATAGGGCGTCGCGTAGTCCATTTCCTCGAGGAGGCGGAACCGCGCCACGCCCATCAGGGTGAGAAAGCACCGCCCGTCGCCGATCTCGGCGTATTGGACGATGCGGCCGGCGCAGCCGAGCGGATAGAGTTCCGGCGCCGCCGCCGCGGCTTCGGGCCCGGCCGGCTGAATGATGCCGATCAGCCGGTCGCCGCTCAGCGCGTCGTCGAGCATCGCGAGGTAGCGCGGCTCGAACACCGTCAGCTGGATCGGCCGGCGGGGCAAGAGAAGCCCGCCTTCCAACGGGAACAATAGGATCGTGGCCGGCATGTCCGCCGGCTCGGCGTAAGTGCGGTTGAGCTTCATCGCTCTCGATTCGTTCCTGCCTCTCGCCATCCTGCCGCGGCTCGCCCTCCCTCCATCAGAACCAGATCGCCGACAGCTTCCGCCGCGCGGCGACCGTCGCCGGGTCCATCAGACCCCAAGCCTCGAACAGCTGCAACAGTTGCTTGCGCGCCGCCTCGTCGTTCCACGCTCGGTCCCGCCGGATGATCTCGATGAGCTGGTCGGCCGCGCCCTGGCGATCGCCCTTGGCCGACAGCGCGAGGGCGAGATCGAAGCGAGACTTGTGGTCGTCCGGATTGGCCGCAACCGCCTGCTCGAGCGGCGCGAGGTCGCCGACGCTCTCGGCCTGCTCGGCCACGCGCAGCGCCGCCCATGCGGCCGCGACCGCGGGGTCCTGGTCCTTGCCCGGAGTGGGCGCCGGGACGGTCGCGAGCAAGGCCCTGGCCTGATCGAGCTGGCCGGCCGCGACGCGAAGCTTGGCGAGCCCCCCGACCGCTTTCGCCTCACCCGGGTTCTCAGCCAGGATTTCGGCGTAGATAGCCGCCGCCCCCGCCGCGTCGCCCTTCGCCGCCGCCTCTTCGGCTTCCGCCAGCAGCTCGGCGAAACCCCCGCCGAGCGGCCCGGCGATGCGCTCAATGAACCGGCGGATCTGGCTCTCCGGCAGGGCCCCGACGAAGCCATCGACCGGCTGGCCCTTGTCGAAGGCGATGACGGCGGGAATCGATTGGATGCCGAGCTGACCGGCGATCTGCGGATGATCGTCGATATTCATCTTGACGAGCGCGACCTTTCCGCTCGCGTCCGCGACCGCGCGCTCCAGCGCCGGCGCAAGCTGCTTGCAAGGGCCGCACCACGGCGCCCAGAAATCCACGAGCACGGGCTGGCGCTGGGAGGCCGTCAGCACGTCCGCCCGGAACGAGGCCGAGGTCACGTCCTTCACCGGGCTCGCCGTCTTCGCCAGGGGCGCCGCGGCGCTGTTTGCATTCGCCATATGTTCGATCTCCAGCCCAGCCGCGGGCAAAGGCCCGCCTTTACCCTTCTTCGCCGCCTAAATGGAGGCGCGGCCCAGGTTATTCAACCTGCGCCTCCTCCTGCCCAAGCGCCGCGATCAACGGCTCGTGCCCGGTCGCGCTCAGGAATTTCACGAGATCGGCGCTTGCCAGCCCGGTGGTGCGGGTGTTGACCAGCGGGTGTGAAAATTGAGTCGTTCCTGGCGCATCATCGCCTCGTCCAGGACGACCTTGACGCGGCCCGCCTCGTCGTTGATCGCCCCGAACGGCGTCACCGCGCCGGGCGCGACGCCCCAGACCTCCTCGAGCAATTCGGCGGAGCCGAAAGAGACCCGTCCCTGCGCGCCGATTTTCTCGTGCACGCGCTCGAGGTCGACGACGGTCTCCTCGCCCAGCACCAACAGGAACATGCGGCTCTTCTTGTCCTTGACGAACAGGTTCTTTGTGTGGCCGCCGGGAATGTCGCCGCGCAGCGCCTGCGAATCCTCTACGGTGAAGAGGGGCGGATGCTCGACCGTAAAAGTTTCGATCGACAGCGCGTCGAGGTAGGCGAGCAGGCCTTCGGGGGATTTCGGCATGGGGTCGTCGGGCGGAAGCCGGCTTGGTAGCCCTTTTGAGCCCGGCCGACAAGCCGCAGGCGGCTCGCGGGAGCCGGCCAACGAAATGAGAAAACTCTGGCGCGTCGGCCGGAAACCTGTATAAGCCGCGCGATCCGCGACGCGAACGGCGCGCGGCTTTCACCTTGCGACCGACCTGGACGACATCCCGGCTCGGCCGCTTTCTTCAATGATCAGGCGGGTGCCGGCCCCGCCGAACGAGCAAGGAACAGCCCGATGTCGATTACCGCCGAGCGCAAGACGGCGCTCATCAACCAATATGCCTTGAAGGTCGGCGACACCGGGTCGCCGGAAGTCCAGATCGCGATCCTCACTGAGCGGATCGCCAATCTGACCAACCATTTCAAGACCCATGTGAAGGACAACCACTCCCGTCGCGGCCTGCTGAAAATGGTTTCGCAGCGCCGCACGCTTCTCGACTACGTCAAGAAGCAGGACGAGGCGCGCTACAGGACGCTCATCGAGCGCCTCGGCATCCGCCGCTAAGGCTGCGCGCCGGGGCGTTTCAGCGCCCCGCCCACGACCGGCCGGCGGCATGGGGCCGTCGTCCGCATGACATGCGAGAGCCCGCGCGTCATGGCAGGATCGCCGAGGGCTGGCGTTTTGATTCGTCCAGCCCCCCGCCGTCTTGCCGATGACGAGCTTGAACCGCGGCGCCGAGCCGCAGGCTTTCGCATCCTCAACCGCAGGATGAAGAAAGATGTTTGACATACAACGCGAAGAACTCGACTGGTGCGGGCGCAAGCTTGTGCTGGAAACCGGCCGCATGGCGCGTCAGGCCGACGGCGCCGTGTTCGCCACCTGGGGCGAAACCACCGTGCTCGCGACGGTTGTGGCGCTAAAGGAGGCCAAGCCCGGGCAGGACTTTTTTCCCCTCACCGTTCATTATCAGGAGAAGGCGTTTGCGGCGGGCCGCATTCCGGGCGGCTATCTGAAGCGCGAGGGACGCCCCTCGGACCGCGAGACGCTCATTTCGCGCCTCATCGATCGGCCGATCCGCCCGCTGTTTCCCGACGAATTCCGCTGCGAGACCCAGGTGATCGCGACGGTGCTCTCCTATGATCTCGAGTCGGATTCGGACATCCTGGCGATGATCGCCTCGTCCGCGGCGCTCACCCTTTCCGGCGTGCCGTTCATGGGGCCGGTCGGGGCAGCCCGCGTCGGCGTCATCAGGGGCGAGATCAGGCTCAACCCGACGGTCGAGGAGATGAAGGACTCGACCCTCGAACTCGTCGTCGCCGGCACGGCGGACGCGGTTCTGATGGTCGAATCGGAAGCCCAGGAGCTGTCCGAGGAGACGATGCTGAAGGCGGTCATGACCGGCCACGCCGGCTTTCAGCCGGTCATCCAGGCGATCATCCGCCTGGCCGAAAAGGCCGCCAAGGATCCGCGCGACCTGCCCGCGAGCGATCGCGCCGAGGTGGAGAAGGCCGTGCTCGAGATCGCCGAAGCGGATCTGCGCGCCGCCTATTCGATCACCGAGAAGCAGCAACGTTACGCCGCCGTCGACGCCGTCAAGGCGAAGGTCATGGCTGCGCTCGCTGCCGAGGGCGGCGAGGCCAAGTTCCCCGCCTCCGAAGTCGCCGAAGCGCTCCACAACGCCCAGGCGAAGGTGGTGCGCTGGAACATCCTCGACCACAAGCACCGCATCGACGGCCGCGACCTGACGACCGTCCGCCCGATCCTGGCGCAGGTCGGGGTGCTGCCGCGCACGCACGGCTCGGCCCTGTTCACGCGCGGCGAAACGCAGGCGCTCGTCGTCGCGACGCTCGGCACGGGCGAGGACGAGCAGTACATCGACTCGCTCGACGGCACCTACAAGGAGCGCTTCCTGCTCCACTACAACTTCCCGCCCTATTCGGTCGGCGAGACGGGCCGCATGGGTTCGCCCGGCCGGCGCGAGGTCGGGCACGGCAAGCTCGCCTGGCGCGCGATCCATCCGATGCTGCCGCCTGCGGCGGAGTTCCCCTACACGATCCGCGTCGTGTCGGAGATCACCGAGTCGAACGGTTCGTCGTCGATGGCGACCGTCTGCGGCTCGTCGCTAGCGCTGATGGACGCGGGCGTGCCGCTGAAGCGCCCGACGGGGGGCATCGCGATGGGGCTGATCCTCGAGGGCTCGCGCTACGCGGTCCTGTCCGACATTCTGGGCGACGAGGACCATCTCGGCGACATGGACTTCAAGGTCGCCGGGACGAGCGAAGGCGTCACATCGCTGCAGATGGACATCAAGATCGCCGGAATCACCGAGGAGATCATGCAAGTCGCGCTCGCCCAGGCGCGGGACGGCCGCCTGCATATCCTCGGCGAGATGAGCAAGGCGATCACCGGGGCCCGCGCCGAGCTCGGCGAGTTCGCCCCGCGCATCGAGACGATGAAGATCCCGACCGACAAGATCCGCGAGGTGATCGGCACGGGCGGCAAGGTAATCCGCGAGATCGTCGAGAAGACCGGCGCCAAGATCAACATCGAGGACGACGGGACGGTGAAGATCGCCTCCAGCGACGGCGCCAAGATCAAGGCCGCCGTCAACTGGATCAAGTCGATCGCCTCCGAGCCGGAAGTCGGCCAGATCTACGACGGCACGGTGGTGAAGACGGTCGAGTTCGGCGCCTTCGTCAATTTCTTCGGCTCGAAGGACGGGCTCGTCCACATCTCGCAGCTTGCCAAGGGACGCGTCGCCAAGACGACGGACGTCGTCAAGGAAGGCGACAAGGTCAAGGTCAAGGTGCTGGGCCACGACGATCGCGGCAAGGTGAAGCTTTCGATGCGCGTCGTCGATCAGCAGACCGGCGCGGACCTGGAGAAGGCTCAGGCAGCGGAAACCGCGGTCGCGAGCGAGTAAACCAACATCAAAATTGCAGGGAGCGGCGCCGCGGGCGTCGCTCCCTTTTTTGTTCGGCGAATTCTTTTGTCCCGCGAATGCGCCGGCTTCGGAGCAATTCTAACCAAAAGTGCACGGTTCTTAACCAACCGGAAAGGCGCCGCGCGGTATTGCCACGGCATCGCAAACAGCACGGATCGGACGGATGCAGGTCAGCTTTTCAAGCGGTCTCGACGACGGCCGCGCGACGACGGCGATCGGACGGGTCAAGGCTGCCGCCCGCTGGCGCGCGGCCGACCAGCCGCACTCGGAAGCCGAACGTCAGGCGGCGATCGAGGCCTTGAAGCGCGAGGCGGCGGAGTACGGCGCCGACGCAATCGTAGACGTGCGGTTCGAAGTTGATGACGTCAGAGCCGTCGATATCGATAGCGTCGCGCTGCAGCGCGTCGCCGTCACGGGCCTCGCGGTCCGCTTCGCCCGGGCGGCCTGACGCGCCTCGACGCCCGCGCGCCGCTTCACTCTGCGGCTTCCCGCAGGAAGGGAAGCTCGGCTTCGCGGCGGCGCAACTCGGCCTCGCGTTCGAGGATGTAGTCGCGCGTCAGGGGAACCGCGTCCTGCCTCTTGGCGAGCTGGATCTGGAAGACCATGTGCCCGTCGACGCGGAACGACGTCTCCGACCCCGCCAGATAGAATTCCCACATGCGGCAGAACCGCTCGTCGTGGATGCGGGCCACTTCCGCCCGGTTCGCCATGAAGCGCTCGCGCCAGGCGCGCAGCGTGTCGGCGTAGTGAAGGCGAAGGATTTCGATGTCCGTCACATAGAGGCCGGCGCGCTCGATCGCCGGCAGCACTTCGGAGAGGCTCGGAATGTAGCCGCCGGGGAAGATGAATTTGCGGATCCACGGATTGGTCGCCCCAGGCCTGGAGTTGCGACCGATCGAGTGGAGCAGCATCACCCCGTCGTCCTTCAGCTGACGGCGGACGGTCTGGAAATATTCGTCGTATCCCGCTACGCCGACGTGCTCGAACATGCCCACCGATACGATGCGGTCGAACGTCTCACGGACGTCGCGGTAGTCCTGAAAGCGGAACTCGACGCGCTCGGCGAATCCCGACTGCCGGGCCCGGCTGGCCGCGACGCCGAATTGGTCCTTCGACAGGGTGACGCCGGTCACCCGCGCGTCGGCCACGCCGGCGAGATAAAGCGCCATGCCGCCGAAACCGCAGCCGATATCGAGCACGGCGCCGCCGTCCTTCAAGAGAAGCTTTGCCGCAATATGACGCTTCTTCCCCTTCTGCGCGTCGTCCAGCGACTGGCTGGGACGCTCGAAATAGGCGCAGGAGTACTGGCGGTCTGAGTCGAGGAAGAGCTCGTACAGCCGCGCGTCGTTATCGTAGTGGCGGGCGATGTTGTTCTTTGCCCTGCGGCGATCGTTGCGCTGATGGACGCCGCGGAACGCGACACGGACGCTCCCCAGGGCCCTGACCCACGGCAGATCTTCGAGTTCCGCGAGGTTCCTGGCTCCGAGCTCCAGAACGTCGTAAAGGGCGCCTTTGGTGACGGTCAGGCGACCGTCCATGTAGAGCTCGCCGAGGTGAAGCGCCGGATTGATCAGGAGCTGCCGCTCCGCCCTGCGATCGGCGAGCCGTACGCCAAGCCGCGGGCCGGAGCCGTCGCCGAACCGATGCTTCGCGCCGTTGGCGGTCTCGAGCTCGAGATCGCCCCTCCGCACAAGCCTTCCGAGCAGCGCTGCAAAAGAAACCGGCATCGCCTAACTCCCCACTCGCCTCACCGGCCGACCCCCCGAATGAACGAATTCCTGCCACTTTAGTTACAAAAGGTTCCTCGGATATTTCAAGAGCGGCGCCGACCGAGGTCGCCGGGTCTTGGTTTGGCCCCAATCGTTAGAGCATGTCCAAAGACATTTTTCCTTTCGCGCATTTTGCGATAGACGACGAGCAAATCGGCTAGGGATTTCCTGTTCGTGCAATACGTTTCAACGCGCGGAGCGGCGCCGGCCCTCGGCTTCGCGGACGCGCTTCTGACGGGCTTGGCGCGCGACGGCGGGCTTTACGCGCCATCGACGCTTCCCTCGTGGCGGCCGGACGCCGTCCGCGCGCTACGGGGTGTCGCGTACGCCGACGCGGCCGTCCGGGTGATGACGACCTTCATCGGCGACGATTTCGGCGCAGCCGAACTCAGGGCCATGACCGAGGATGCCTATGCGGGCTTCCGGCACGCCGCGACCGCGCCGCTCGTGCAAATCGAACCCAATCTCTTCGCGCTCGAGCTTTTTCACGGGCCGACGCTGGCGTTCAAGGATTTCGCCATGCAATGGCTCGGGCGGGCGATGAACCGGGCGCTCGCGCGACTGAGCGCCCGGGCGGCCATTCTCGGCGCGACGTCGGGCGATACCGGCGCGGCGGCGATCGAGGCGTTTGGCGGCCAGTCGCGGACCGACGTCTACATCCTTTATCCGCACGGCCGGGTGTCCGACGTCCAACGCCGCCAGATGACGACGGTCGGCAAGCCCAACGTCCATGCGCTCGCGATCGAAGGCACTTTCGACGACTGCCAGCGCATCGTCAAGGACCTGTTCGGGGATCTTTCGCTCCGCGAGAAGATGAGCCTATCGGGCGTCAACTCGATCAATTGGGCCCGCATCCTCGCCCAGATCGTTTATTATTTTGTAGCCGCGGCGGCTCTGGGCGCCCCAGACCGCCCCGTGTCGTTCTCTGTCCCGACCGGGAATTTCGGCGACATCCTGGCCGGATACTACGCCAAGCGCATGGGCTTACCAATCGAGCGCCTCATGGTCGCGACCAACGAGAACGACATCCTCGCCCGAGCGCTGGCGAGCGGCCGTTACGAACCCCGCGGCGTCAGGACGACCCAGTCGCCGTCGATGGACATTCAGGTCTCGTCGAACTTCGAACGCCTCCTGTTCGAAGCCTCCGATCAACGCTCCGAGGTCGTCCGCTCGCTGATGGCCGATTTCGCCAGCGATGGCTGGTATGCGGTTCCCCCAGCGACGCTCGAGCGCATACGCGCCGACTTCGTGGCCGAGCGCGTCGACGAGGCGGCGTGCGCGGCGGAAATGGGCCGGGTTTACCGCGACAGTGGCCTAGTCGTGGATCCGCACAGCGCCGTCGGCATCGCCGCGGCGCGTCGCCTGATCGCCGCCTCCCCGGCAACGCCGGTCGTCGCGCTCGGCACGGCCCATCCGGCGAAGTTCCCCGACGCGGTCGAACGCGCCACAGGCGTGCGCCCCCCTCTGCCGCCGCAACTCGCCGATCTCATGGACCGCGGGGAGACGATCGTCGTCCTGCCGAACGATCGCGACGCGGTCGCCGATTACCTCCATCGGACTGCGCGGGCCTTGGCGTGAGCGTTCAAGTCACGACCTTGCCCTCCGGCCTCGCCGTCGTCACCGACGCGACGCCACATGTGAAGACCGCGGCGGTCGGCGTCTTCGTCGCCGCGGGTTCGCGCCATGAGAACGTGAGCGAGCACGGGCTGTCGCATCTGCTGGAGCACATGGCGTTCAAGGGCACGCGCAGGCGAAGCGCGCGCGACATCGCCGAGGCGATCGAGGATGTCGGCGGCGACCTCAACGCCGAAACCGGCGTCGAGCGGACCGGCTATTTCGCCCGCGTCATGGGCGCCGACGTCGGGCTCGCGCTCGACGTCATCGGCGACATTCTCACCGACAGCCAGTTCCATCCCGACGAACTCGAGCGGGAGAAGAACGTCATCATGCAGGAGATCGGCGCGGTCGAGGACACGCCGGACGACCTCGTGTTCGATCTCCTCACTGCGGCCGCCTGGCCGGACCAGGCGATCGGCCGCCCCATCCTCGGCACGCGCGAAGGCGTCGGCGCCTTCAGCCGCGAAGCGATCGACCAGTATCTCCGCCAGCACTACCGCGCCTCCGCAATGGCGGTCGCCGCCGCCGGCGCCGTCGAGCACGCCGAGGTCGTCTCGCTTGCCGAATCCCGCCTCAAGGGGCTGTCCCGCGCGCCCTCTGCGCCGCAGGCGCCGGCGGACTACCGAGGCGGCGAGACGAAATTGCGCAAGCGGCTCGAGCAGACGCACGTCGTCGTCGGGTTCGAGGGGCGGCCCGTCGGGGCGCCGGATCACGACGCGGCGCATGTCTTCGCCTCCGCCGCCGGAGGGGGCATGTCGTCCCGCCTCTTCCAGGAAGTGCGCGAAAAGCGCGGCCTCGCCTATTCGATCTACTCTTTCCACTGGAACTATTCCGACACCGGGCTGTTCGGTCTCTATGCCGGCTCGGCCGACCGCGATGCGCCAGAGGTGGTCGCGGCCTCGCTCGACTGTCTGGCGGAGGCCGCGCATGAGCTCAGCGAGGCGGAAATCCGCCGCGCAAAGGCGCAGATGAAGGTGTCGCTGGTCGCCGCGCTCGAATCGCCCGGGGCGCGCGCCCAGCAGCTCGCCCGCCAGATGCAGGTCTATGGGCGCCCGCTCGCGGTCGAGGAGATGATTGCCCGGGTCGAGGCGATCTCGGTCGAAGAGGTTCGCAAAACTGGCGCAGCCATGCTTAGATCGCCGCCTACCATCGCAGCGATCGGCGCCGTCGGCAGGGTCCCCGGCCAGGCCAAGGTCGCCGAGGCGCTGAGAGGAGTTTGATGGCGCTTTTCGGCCTGACCCGAACTGTCAACCCCGAACCGCTTGTTCGCGGCGACGGACTGTATCTGCGTCCGGCCACGCCCGCGGATTACGCGTCGTGGTCGCGGCTCAGGGCGGCGAGCCGGGCTTTTCTCGAGCGCTGGGAGCCGACTTGGCCCGAGGACGACCTGACCCAGGCCGCCTTCCGCCGCCGCCTGCGCCGCCAGGAAGAAGACATCTCGCGCGACGAGGCGTACGCGTTTCTCATCTTCGACCAGACTTCGGATCAATTGCTCGGCGGGATCACGCTCGGCGGCGTCCGCAGGGGCGTCTCGCAGACGGGGACGCTCGGCTACTGGATGGGGGTGCCGCACGCCGGCAAGGGACGCATGACCCGCGCCGTCTCCGCCACCGTCGATTTTGCATTCTCGAAATTGAGGCTGCACCGCGTGGAGGCCGCCTGCATCCAGGACAATGGGCCCTCGATCGCGGTTCTCGAACGCAACGGCTTCCAGCGCGAAGGCTATGCGCGAGGCTATCTCAAGATCGACGGCGCGTGGCGCGACCACGTTCTTTTCGGGCTGCTCGAGAGCGACGCGAGCGCGCGGCGGACGGCGTCCTGATTTGACCGAGATCGATTTGCGCGCCGCCGAGCCGACCCCTGTTCACGCCGTTGCCCCTGCGCGACTTGCCCGCGGCGGCGAACCGGCCGGCCGCGCCCTGCGCCTCATTCTTCGCCTCGTTTTCTTGTTCGCCGTCGTTTCCGCGGGCGCGCCGCCTGCGCTTGCGGTTCAGTCGGTCAGGGTTTCGGCCGATTCCGACGCCATCGACCTCACCCGGGCGGTCGAGCGCTACAGCGCCCAAGGCGACCGGATCCAGGTTTCGACCGCGCCCGGCGCTGACGGCATCGTGCGGCGCATCGAGGTCAGCGCCCTTGAAGCCGGCGCGCAGCCGTCGTGGATCGTTTTCGCCCTCACCAACGATTCCGACGAGCAGCTGACCCGCCTCATCGTCGCGCCGCACTTCCGGCTGGTCGGCTCCGGCGTCGTCTGGCCCGATCTCGGCTCCTCGCGCATCACGACCATCACCGCAAGCCAGGGCCAGGCGCCCGAGCGCGAGGACAGCCCGCAGGCCGACGTGTTCCGCCTGACGCTCGATCCGGGAACGACCGTGACCTATGTCGCCGAATTGCGCACGCCGTCGCTGCCGCAGCTCTATCTTTGGGAGCCGGACGCGTTCAAGGACAAGTCGACCAGCCTCACGCTCTACGAAGGCATTCTGATCGGCATCGCCGGTCTTCTCGCGCTGTTCCTGACCATCGTGTTCGTCGTGCGCGGGGCGATGATCTTTCCGGCCGCGGCCGCGCTGGCCTGGGCGGTGTTCGCCTATGTCTGCATCGATTTCGGCTTCTGGCGAAAGATGTTCGGCCTCGAGGACGCGTCCGAGCGGATCTGGCGCGCCGGCATCGAGGCGACGATCGCGGCGACGCTGATCGTGTTTCTGTTCGCCTACCTCAATCTGCGCCGCTGGCACGTGCGCTACATGCATTTCGCGCTGGCATGGCTGGTGCTGATGGCGGCGGTGGTCGCCCTGTCCGTCTTTAACGCGCCGGTGGCGGCCGGCGTCGCCCGCATTTCGATCGCGACCGTCGCCGGCGTCGGCCTGCTCCTCATCCTCAGTCTGGCCGCGCGCGGATCCGACCGCGCGGTCATGCTGATCCCGACCTGGTATCTGCTGGCCGTCTGGGTCGTCGCGGCGGGAGCGACCGCGCTCGGCTATCTCACCAACGATCTCGCGGCGCCGGGCCTCGTCGGCGGCCTGGTGCTGATCGTCATGCTGATCGGCTTCACCGTGATGCAATTCGCCTTCTCCGGCTCGGGCGGCGGGGCGGAAAACGCCGCCGACGCCGAACGGCGCTCCCTCGCCATGACGGGTTCGGGCGAGGCGATCTTCGACTGGGACGTGGTCAACGACGAGATCGGCGGCGCCGAGGCGCTCGAAGGCCAGCTCGGCCTCAAGCGCGGCGCGCTCGAGGGGCCGGCGGCCGGCTGGCTCGACGTCCTCCATCCGCTCGACCGCGACCGCTACACTCTGGCGCTCGACGGGCTCCTGCATCAGCGGTCGGGGAGGATCAACCACGACCTGCGCCTGCGCGGCTCCGACGGCCATTACTTCTGGTACGTGCTCAAAGCGCGGCCAGTGGTCAGCGCTGACGGAGAGGTCGTGCGCGTGATCGGCTCGCTGGCGGACGTCACCGAAATCAAGTCGGCCGAGGAGCGGATGCTCCACGACGCCATTCACGACAATCTGACCGGCCTTCCCAATCGCGAGCTCTTCCAGGATCGTCTGACTTCGGCGCTCTATCTGGCGCAGAAGCCGGGCGCGATCGGGCCGACGGTCGTTCTCGCCGATATTGACGGCTTCAAGAGCGTCAACGATTCCTACGGCCTGTCGATGGGCGACGCCGCTCTGCTCGCCGTCGCGCGCCGCCTGTCGCGCGACCTGAAGCCCGGCGACACGCTGGCGCGCCTGTCGGGGGACCAGTTCGGCGCCATCATCCTGACTGAACCCTCGGCGGATCTCGCCGCCACGCTCGACGGCCTGCGCGAAGCGCTCGCCGCCCCGATCAGCTTCGGCGAAAAAGAGATCGCGTTGACAGTCTCGATCGGCGCCGCGGTCCACAATCCGAAGCAGCACGTCAAGGGCGGAGAGCTGCTCGCCGACGCGCAACTCGCGCTCGCCAACGCAAAGAAGGGGGGCGGCGACCGGGCGGTCCTGTTCACCCCGTCCATGCGCTCGTACGCGTCGGACCGGCGGACGCTCGAAAACGACATGCGCCATGCGCTCGAACGGGGCGAGATCATGGTGCTGTTCCGGCCGATCATCCGGCTGGAGGATCGGACCGTCGCCGGGTTTCAGGCGCTGACCCGCTGGCGCCATTACCGGCTCGGCGTTCTCAACGAGGACGAGTTCGCCTCGATCGCCGAGGCGGCCGGCGTGATGGTCGACGTCGGCGCCCATGTCCTCGACACGACGGCGCGCGAACTCGCCGCCTGGCAGAAGGCGCTCGAGGTCAACCCGCCGATCTTCGCCACCGTCTCGGCGTTCTCGCGCCAGCTGATGAGCTACGACCTTCTCGCGGACGTGCGGACCGCGCTCGGCCGCCACTTCGCCGAGCGCGGATCGCTCAAGCTCGCGGTCGCCGAAAGTTTGGTGATGGAGAATCCGGAATACGCGGCGGTCCTGTTGCAGCGGGTGAGGGAGATCGGCGCGGCGTTGATGCTCGACCGGTTCGGCGCCGGCTACACCTCGCTCGGCCATTTGCCGCAGTACCGGTTCGACGCAATGCGGATCGACGCCTCGCTGGTGCGGCCGAACGCCTTCGGCACGCGATCGCCGGTCCTGCGCTCGATCGTGGCGATGGCGCACGAGATCGGCATGGAGGTCATTTCCGAAGGAGCGGAAACCGAGTCCGATGCGGTCGAGCTCGCCCAGCTCGGCTGCCAGTTCGCGCAGGGCGCGGCGTTCGGCCAGCCGATGAGCGCGGCGGCGGCGCGCAAGCTGATGGGCGCCGCGCCGGCGTGAAGGGCGGTGTGGACCCTCGTTAATGCATGGCTCGCTGGCCGCGTCCGGCGCCTTCACGGGGGCAATGCTCCCTGCTTTGCAGGGAACAAACAGGGAAAGCGGCCCCAAACGCCAAAAGGCGCCGGCAAAAGACGAAGAATTATAGATAGTTACACGAAAACTCCCTGCGCGGGGGAGCAGGGAATTCTTTTGCGCGCAGCAGGGAATTTGCAGGGAATTAAATTCGCCGGGCAGGCAATTTCCGGACGATCCCCGGCGCTTTTGCGGACGAGGTCGACGCCTGCGAATTTTGCATAGCTCGATGCGCGCCCTTCTTTTGAGCGCGAGGACGGGATGGCTTCGGCCCCTTCGGCGAGGCTTGCAAATAATATCAAGAGAGCTATGTTCTTATTCTCGAGGAGGATAGCGCGTACCGCTCTAGATCAAGGACGCCGAAGTCACCGAAATGGCCGAGCGGCTGCGCCGGCTCATCCGCGCGCCGTCCAAGACCGAGGCGGCGCCCAAGGCGCTGGCGAACGCCGTCGAGGCGGCCCTCGGCCGGCCGTCGCTCGCCGCGCGGATCAAGGAGGCGGTCGCCATGGCGCGGCGGATCGCCGCCCCCGACCCGGAATTCGACCAAAAGGCCTTCAGCGACGAGATGTGTGGGGTCTCTGATGGTTATCGACGCCTCCGCGGTTCTGGCGGAGGAGCCCACAATGCGGCCCCGGCGGTAGCTGCGCGAGGTCATGGCCCGCTCAAGGGGCGGGCGCGGCTTCCAGCGCCTGCAGCCCCTGCTGGTAGAGCGCCAGAACCGGCGCGGGGAAGCCGAAATCGAGTCCGGCCGCGCGGGCTCTCGGCGACATCTTGCGCTGCGTCTTGACGAGGATGTCGAACACCTTCTCGCTCTCGTGCTTGGCGGCGAAATCCGCCGCGTAATAGCGCAGGAAAACCAGACAGGCGACGTCTTCGAGCGTCTGCGCCTCGCTGTCGCTGCGCAACCGCTCCTTGCGCGCCAGGGCGCCGACGCGGGCGATCGCCGTCTCGTCGTAGCCGCAGGCCGCCATGATCTCGCCGAGCCGCTCCGCATGTCGTTTCTTGGCGGCGTTGCGCCAGGCGATATAGCCGGCCTTGCCTTCGGGAAATGCGCCTCGCGGGCTCAGCCAACGCTCGATATGCTGCCCGCGCACGGCGATCCTTAGGGGTTCAGAGGCATCCGGCGCGAACGCAGCCATCGCCTCGCTCATCCGCCGCCCATAGACGAGCTCGGCCGGCTCGCCCGCCTCGCCGTTCGGATCGCGCGCATTCGCGGCGTCGATGGCGGAAAGCGCGCATTGCAGTCGATCGGGCATGAGACTCCTCGCGCAAAAGGCGCGCCCGTGTCGCCGCCGAATGTTCGCACGCGCGCCTGTCGAGGAAAAGCGCGATATCGGGCAGCAAACTCGGCCAAGCCAATACGTGCAAAAAGCCGCCCTCGCGCGAAAGCCGGGGACAACGGCGCTCGGCCCTTGGCTTTCGGACGGTCCCGCCGCCAAAATGCTGCTTTCGATGGCCACCCCACGCCCATGAAGTTCCCGACCGCCTTTCTCGACGAGATCCGGGCCCGGCTGCCGGTGTCGGAGGTCGTGGCCCGGCGGGTCAAATTGCGCAAGCAGGGGCGTGAGTGGGCGGGTCTCTCGCCCTTCAACGCCGAAAAGACGCCCTCGTTCTTCGTCAACGACCAGAAGGGCTTCTTCCACGACTTCTCGTCCGGCAAGCACGGCGACATCTTTGCCTTCGTCAGCGAGACCGAAGGCCTGAGCTTCCCCGAAGCGGTCGAGCGGCTCGCCGGCATGGCGGGCGTGCCGATGCCGCGGCAAACGAACGGAGAGGCCGCCGAGGAGAAGAAGCGGGCGAGCCTTCTCGACGTGCTGGCGATGGCCGCGCGCGCATTCGAAGCCGATCTGCATAAGCCCGTCGGAGCCAAGGCGCGCGGATATCTCTCCGACCGCGGTCTCGGACCCGCGGTGCAGCAGCGCTTCTCGCTCGGCTTCTCCTCGCCCGAGCGGTTCGCCCTGCGCGATGCGCTGGCGGAGAAGGGCGTCGGCGTCGACCAGATGATCGACGCCGGGCTCCTCATCCACGGCGAGGGGATCGCCGTCCCCTACGACCGGTTCCGCGACCGGGTGATGTTCCCGATCCACGACCGGGCCGGCAGAGTGGTCGCCTTCGGCGGCCGCGCGCTGGACCCGGGCGCCAAGGCCAAATACCTCAATTCGCCGGAGACGGCGCTCTTCCACAAGGGCGCGCTGCTTTTCAATCATCACCGCGCGAGGAAGCCCGCGCACGACGGCGGCGAGCTCATCGTCGTGGAGGGCTATGTCGATGCGATCGCTTTGAGCGAGGCCGGCTTTCCCAACGTCGTCGCGCCGCTCGGCACGGCGCTGACGGCCGATCAATGCGCGCTCATCTGGGCGATGGCGAACGAGCCCATCCTCTGTTTCGACGGCGACAGCGCCGGCCGCAAGGCGGCCTTTCGCGCGATTGAGACCGCCCTGCCCCTGATCGGCGCCGGCAAGAGTTTTCGGTTCGCGCTGCTGCCCGAAGGCCAGGACCCGGACGACCTTGTCCGCGCGAGCGGCCCGGAGGCGATGGCCGAGATTTTGAAGGCGGCGCGGCCGTTCGCCGACATGCTTTTCGCCCATGAGAGCGGGGATCAGCGGTTCGACACGCCCGAGAGCCGGGCCGCGCTCGAGCGGCGGCTCGCCGACGCCGTTGCAACCATCGCCGACGAAACCTTGCGCAAGCACTATCAGGCCGACATGAAGCGTCGCCTGGTTCAGCTGTTCGGCGAAGAGCAGCCCGCTCCGGGCCGGCGCGAAGGCGGCGCGAGGCCGCCGTATTCGCAGAGGCGGGCAGCTCATCAATTTCCGCCTCGCGGCCCCCGGCTCGGGCTCGCCGAGCAGCCCTTGCCGCCGCAGGCCAGACTCGGCCGCAAAGCGCCCGACCCGCCGCGCGAGATCACCATTTTGGCGATCGCGCTCGGTCATCCGGCGCTGCTCGAGGCGCACTGGGAGGAGCTTGCGGCGCTCGACTTCTCAAGCGCGAGGCTCGCCGCATTCCGGGATGCGCTCGCCTCGGCCCCGCCGGAGGCGCTCACGTCTGCGGAGGCGCTCGCCGAAGCGCTGAACGCGGCGGGACGCGGGGAGGAACGCGACCGCATCCTCGCTCAGGCCGCAAAAATGCCGAACTGGTGGTGCTTGCGAGCCGAAGCGGCGCCTGCCGACGCCGAGCATGTGCTGAGGCAGAGCCTGGCCTTGCATCGGCGGGCGGGCGCGTTAAATAGGGAGCTGAAACTCGCGGAGCGGTCGCTGGCTGCCGAGCCAAACGAGCAGAATTTCGCCCGATTGCTGGACATCAAATCCCATCTGGGCGATCTCGCTCACGCGGAGGCGGCGATCGATGGTTTTGGCGAACAGTCAGGACGGGCCTCTTCGACGATCTGACAGGAACGCGAGGGACCAAGGCTGGGAGGTTTCAGGGGGCCCCCCACATCGAGAGAAGCTTCGGCGTCGTCGCCTTGCCTCGGCGAGCCCCGACGAACTTTGAACCGGCCATCGCGGCCTTCCGCGGCGGCCCACCGGCGTAACTGAATCGGAGACTTCATGGCGAAGAAGGACGAGGCGAAGGCCGAAGGCGAAACCGCAGCCGCCGAAACCGCCGTCGACAGCCCCCTTCTCGATCTGAGCGACGCCGCCGTCAAGCGGATGCTGAAGGTCGCCAAGAAGCGCGGCTGGGTGACGCAGGACGAATTGAACGCGGTGCTGCCGTCCGAAGAGATTTCCTCCGACCAGATCGAGGACATGAACGCGATGCTCAGCGAGATGGGCATCAATGTCGTCGACAGCGAGGACGCCGAGGAGGCTGAGAAGGAGGGTGCCGCCGAGAGCGCCGACGAGGAAGAGGCCGAAGGCGGCGAGGTCGTCGAGACGAGCCGCTCGACGGCGGTGACCGTCCGCACCTCCGAGCCGGCAGAGCGCACCGACGATCCGGTGCGGATGTACCTGCGCGAGATGGGCTCGGTGGAGCTGCTCTCGCGCGAGGGCGAGATCGCCATCGCCAAGCGCATCGAGGCCGGCCGCGAGGCGATGATCGCGGGCTTGTGCGAAAGCCCGCTCACCTTCCAGGCGATCATCATCTGGCGGGACGAGCTGAACGAAGGCAAGATCCTCCTGCGCGACATCATCGATCTCGAGGCGTCCTACACCGGACCCGACGGCAAGAAGCCGCCGAAGACCGATTACACCGCGCCCGGCGCTCCGCCGGCGCCCAATCCCGTTCGCGACCGGATCGCTCCCGCGACCGCGCCGGCGGCTCCGCCCGAGGGCTTCGGGGGCGAGGGCGAGGGCGAGGGCGGAGTTCCGGCGGAAGGCTTCGACGACGAGGACGATCTCGAGAATTCGGTGTCGATCTCGGCCATGGAGGCCGACCTCAAGCCAAAAGTGCTCGAGACCTTCGACCGGATCGCCGACGCCTACAAGAAGCTGCGCCGCCTCCAGGACCAGAACGTCGAGAACAAGCTGAGGTGCGAGTCGCTCTCTCCCGCGCAGGAGCGCAAGTACAAGGCGCTGAAGAAGGAGATCGTGACCGACGTCAAGTCGCTGTCGCTCAACCAGAACCGCATCGACGCCCTGGTCGAGCAGCTCTACGACATCAACAAGCGCCTGATCGGACTCGACGTGCGCCTGATGCGGATGGCGGAGGCCCACCGGGTCAGCCGCGAGGATTTTCTCAGGAACTACCAGAATTCGGAACTGGACCCGAAGTGGCTTCTGCGTGTCGCCAGGCTGACGACGCGCGGCTGGAAGGAATGGGTCGCCGCCGACAAGAACGCGATCAAGGACATCCGGGCCGAGATTCAGTCGCTCGCGACCGAGACAGGCCTGGAGATCCAGGAATTCCGCAAGCTCGTCCACATGGTGCAGAAGGGCGAGCGCGAGGCGCGGCAGGCAAAGAAGGAAATGGTCGAGGCGAACCTGCGCCTCGTCATTTCGATCGCCAAGAAATACACCAACCGCGGCCTGCAGTTCCTCGACCTCATCCAGGAAGGCAACATCGGCCTG
>Ga0074044_10001218_pt1 | contig 23645 bp, 24 predicted proteins | sample BogForMeECP23OM1_FD_94443 | JGI IMG/M metagenome (GOLD analysis project Ga0074044, IMG submission 94443) | Bog forest soil microbial communities from Calvert Island, British Columbia, Canada - Bog Forest MetaG ECP23OM1 | ecosystem: Environmental > Terrestrial > Soil > Wetlands ... | reverse complement strand
CGCCCGCCGCCACGCCGCCATCTCGTTCATCCTTCTCTAGCCCCAAGCGCATATATAGGAGCCTGAAAAGACACGATGAATCCCCTGCTAATGACAACTTTCATGGAATCGATGGTCTAGTTGACGTATACCGTTTTTGCCGGTGTGACGTTATTCGCGGTGCTTGCGTATGAGCGATTCCGATCCGAGGAACGTCCGGACGTGGTCCGGACCGATCAAAAATCCAGCCGAGGGCGAGCAAGGCTGCCTCGTCGATGCAACGAGCGCCGAGGCGCTGCCGCGGATCGCGATCGCCGAGGCGCTGCGCAATCATTGGTTCGAAATCTGGTACCAGCCCAAGATCGATCTCAAGCGCAAATGCCTCGCCGGCGCTGAGGCGCTCGCGCGCATCCGCCATCCTGAGCTTGGCGTTCTGCTGCCCGGCAGTTTTGTCCCGGAGGTCGATGAGGACGGCATTGCCCAACTCGTAGAGCATGCGCTGTTGGCGACGTTGTGCGATTGGACGTTGTTCGAGGCGGCGGGCTTTAATCTTCATCTCGCCGTCAACGTGCCGGTGAGCGTATTGCGCAAGCTGCCGATTTCGGCGCTGGTCGACGCGTACCGTCCGAAGTCCGAGCGCTGGCCCGGGGTCATTGTCGAAGTGACGGAGGACCAGATCGTTCGCGACATCGCGCTGGCGAAAGAGCTGACCACCCAATTGCGCGTGAGCGGCATCACGATCGCGATCGACGGTTTCGGCGGCGGTTACTCGTCGTTCTCGACGCTACGCGATTTGCCGTTCGCCGAACTCAAGATCGAGCGCGGCTTCGTCGGGAGTTGCGCCACCGACGCCACCAATGCCGCGATCTGCCAGACGGCGATCGACCTCGCGCATCGCTTCGGCAGCGCCGTTGTGGCGGAAGGCATCGCGGGCACGGCGGACCTCCAAGCCTTGATGGTGATGGGCTGCGATTTCGGGCAGGGGGCGCTGATTGCGCCGCCGCTGCCGAAAGATCGCTTGCTCGAGCTGCTCCGGGCGCGGTTGAACAAGCCGCGCCCGGTCGCGCCCAACGACATCGTCCAAGCCGGCGCACAGTCCATCGGCCGCGTCGCCTAGACAGCCGGCTCGCGGAATGGCGCCGGCATGCCCTCGGGCAACGGCACGCGAAACGTGTTGAGCGTCATCGAAACCATGGCGTAGTAGCCGAGGATGCCGACCAGCTCGACTGTGCCGGCCTCGCCAAGGAGCTTGCGCACGCGATTGAAAGTGGTGGTGCTCACGCGCCGCTTGGCATAGAGTTCCTTGGCGAAGGCATAGATCGCCAGCTCGTCGCGCGGCGCCGATTTCGGCGCGCGTCCGGCCTGAAGGTCGCGGATGGTCTCACGCCTCACGCCTTGCTTTTCGGCCATCGGCGCATGCATCGCCCATTCGTATTGCGCCTTCCAGTGCTGGGCGGTGACGAGAACGGCGAATTCCGACAGCCGGGGCGGCACGCTGGTCAGGAAACGAAGATGTCCGCCGAGCTTTTGCGCGAGCTCGCCAAAGGCCGGCGAATGCAAATAGACTGCAAACGGGCCCGCCATCTTGAATTGGCCGCGCGGGCCGGACTTGATGGACTCCGCCAGCGCACGCTGGTCGGCCGTTAAGCTGTCCTCGGAGAGTTTGGGCAGGCGGGGCGATTGCAGGTCGGGCATGGTTTCCTCTTGCGGCATCAAAGGGGGGCTCGCCGCCCCGCGGGATTATTGTATCGTGACGGGGCAACCGGCAACCGGCGGGAGAAGGCAATGAACGAGGCGATAACCGGATTTCATCCGACTGTCGAGCGCTACAATATGCTGATGGACATCGTTCGCAACCGGTTGACCACCCGCGCCTTCCGGCCGGACGTCGCGGTGCCGCGCGAGCATATCGAGATGGTTTTGGAGGCGGCCCGCCACGCCCCCTCGGGCGCCAATGCGCAGCCCTGGCACTACATCGTGGTCACGCAGCCGCAGACGAAGAAAAAGATCGCCGACTATTTCGTCGACGAGCAACGCCGCCGCGCCAAGCTCAAGATGAAGTTTCCGACGCCGAACTACCGGGGCCTCGAAAGCGCGCCCGGCTTTATCGTGATCGCCGCCGATTTCCGTTTCGTGCGCGCCTTCCCGGTGTTGCTCGACGGCTCCGAGCTCGACAACAAGTACCAGGCCAACGCCGAGCGCATCCTGCTGCAGAGCGTGGCGGCAAGCACCATGTCGGCGCATCTCGCCGCCGCCGCGCTCGGTTATCAGGTGTGGTGGGTCACCGCCATCGGCCAGGAGGATGCGCAGAATGCGATCCGCCCGCTCCTTGGCGTGCCCGACGAGCTTTCCATCATCGACATCATGCTGTTCGGCGTGCCGGCGAAGCCGCCCTACAAACGGTGGAAGAAGACGCTGCCGCAAATCATGAGCTTCGACCGCTTCGACATGAACAACCACATGACGATTGCGCAGATCGACGAATGGGTCCGCGAAACGCGCCACCGCGTCATGTATCGCGACGAAGCGAACGTGGATTAGACGTTCATGACCGTCTTCTCTTCACCGTGCCCTTCGCTCGACTTTTCTTGGCGGCCTTTGGCTTGTCTCGCTTCGCCGCCGCGGCGCTGCTCTTCGCCCCGCTCTTGGCCGGCATCAGCCCGGCCTTCTCGACCTGCCGCACCCAATAATCCCAGGCGCGTCCGAGCGAGGGCGGGCGCACGCTGTGCGCCGCGGCGAGCTTGATCTCGCCCGCCGACAGTGAATCGACATGGCCGTGCGCCATGGCCTGGCTCTGCAGCTTGCAATTGTCGGAGCCGAACACGGTGCGGAATGTCAGTTCGCGCAGGCTTAAGCCGGCGACGGTGGCGCCGTGGCGGCGCATCAGCACCATCCAATGCGGGCCGAGCGCCCGCGCCAGCGAAGCGCCTTCCTCCGGCTTGACGACCAGCATGTTGGTGTCGCCGAACTCGTCGCGCTGATCCCAGAACGGCACGTGACCGATCACGGCGGCGAGATGAAAAACCGGCATGATCGCCTGTCCCGATATGGCGTAGGGCAGCACCGTATGCGCATGGTGATGACACACGGCGTTGACCTCCGGCCGCGCCTTGTAGATTTCGCCGTGGATTACCCGCTCGCTGTAGAGGCGGAATTCGGTCGGCCTGACCGGCTCGGAATCAAGATTGAGCTCGACGAGATCGGATATTTCCGCCAGTTCCGGCGCGCGATGACGTGGGATGAAATAGCGCGACGGATCGCTCGGATTGCGTACACTGACGTGGCCGAACGCATCGAGCACTTTCTCATTGGCGAGGATGCGCGTGGCCACGATCAATTCGTGCAGCGTCTCCGCAATATTATCCGGCATGATGGTCTCCGTTTCTGGTGTTGTGCTGGCTGTACTCCGTCACCCTTCGAGGGCCGCTTCGCGGCCACCTCAGTGACGGTGAACGTTCAGTACTCGGGGCATTGGCTTTGTTTCTTGGCGACGAGATCGATGAGCGCGGACATGCCGACGTGCGCGGTGCCTTCGCTGATCGCGCTGTCATGCTCGCGGATTTTCAGTTCCGCCATGTCGCCGAAACCCGCTTCGAGGAGCGCGCGCGTGTACAAGCGCTCGACGTCCCGCGGTCCGCCGGTGCCGTATTTGAGCTGCTCCGGGCGATAGCTCTGCATGAGCAGGAGACCGCCGGGTTTCAGCGCGCGTTTAAGATTGGCGAAAAACGCCGGCCGTTCGGCGGGAATAACGACTTGGATGAAGATCGCCGCGATCACGTCGTATGCATTTGTCGGCCAGCGCCAGTTGGTGATGTCGGCGACTTCGGTGCGCAGCCGCACGCCGCGTTCCGCGGCAAGCGCGCGCGATTTCTCCAGCGCCGCCTGCGAGAAATCGATGGCGTGCACATCGAGGCCCTGCTCGGCGAGCCAGACACCGTTGCGGCCTTCGCCGTCGGCAACCGAAAGCGCAGTCTGCCGCCCGCGCAAAAGGTCGGCTTGCGCCTTGAGGAAGGCATTCGGCTCCTTGCCGAAGGCGTAGCCGGGGGCGCGAAAGCGCGTCTCCCATCGTTCCAGTTCCGACATGATCCTTCCCTGCGGATTTTTCCGGCGCTCCTTTTGGCATCCTGTCGGAGATTGCGCTAGTGTCCACCACACGAGGACTATCGCATGGCTGTCATGGTCAAGGCCCTGTTCTTCGATGTCTTCGGCACGCTGGTCGACTGGCGCAGCGGGGTCGCGCGCGAGGCCGAGGCGATGCTTGGGCCGCGAGGCTATGCGCTCGACTGGCTTGCCTTCGCGGACGCCTGGCGCGGCGAATACCAGGGGGCCATGGAGGAGGTGCGCGCCGGCCGCCTGCCGTTCTGCAAGCTCGATATCCTGCATCGGCGCAACCTCGAACTGATTTTGCCGCGCTTTTGCATCGGCACGCTGAGCGAGGATCAACGTCGCGATCTTAACTTGGCGTGGCATCGGCTCGATGCCTGGCCCGATGTCGCGTCCGGGCTCGCGCGTCTCAAGCGCCGTTATCTCTTGGCGCCGGTGTCGAACGGAAATATTTCGCTGATGGTCGATCTGGCGCGGCGCAATGATTTTCCCTGGGACGCCGTGCTCGGCGCCGAGATTGCCGGCGACTATAAGCCGAAACCGCGCGTCTACCTCGCCGCTGCCGAGGCGTTCGACCTCATGCCGCATGAGTGCATGATGGTGGCCGCGCATACCAATGATCTGTTGGCCGCGGCGGCGCTCGCTTTGCGCACCGGCCACATCGCGCGCCGCAACGAACGCGGACCGGGCCGCGGCGAAGCGGGGCCGACCCAGAAGGTCGATATCGCTGCCAAGAGCATCGGGGATTTAGCGGTGCAGCTCGGCGTGTGACGAATGCCGTCCGTTACGCCGCGCGACGGAGGAAGCAGTGCTGTCGTGCGCTGATGCGGAGCGCCGCGCGGCGCATTTGCGATTCGAAAATTTCGTTGGCGATCTGGCTCAGGTATTTCAGGGCGGCGGTCATTGTCGTGCTCCCCGTTTTCATTTCCTTCCACCACAATCACCACGCTAGCGCCGACCATGGTGGCGGGAAGTGACGGCGGTCACAAGAAAGCGTTTTCCATATAAGTTTTTGAATAATATGAATAAAAAACAGTCAATCAGCCCTGCATCGCGGGATAGTCGGTGTAGCCCTGGGCTGCTCCGCCATAGAAGGTCTTGCGGTCCGGCGGATTGAAAGGCCCGCCGTGGCGGAAGCGTTCCGGCAGGTCCGGGTTGGCGAGGAACAGTGTTGCGAACGACACGAGGTCGGCCGTGCCGTCGCGCAGGACTGCAGTGGCGCGCGCGAGATCGTAGCCCTTGTTGGCCATGAGCGCGCCGCGCCAGAGCCGGCGAAAGAAGCGAATGTCGGGTATCTCGCCGGCACGGACTGGATCACCTTCGCCGGGCTCTACGACATGCAGATAGGCGATGCCGAGCCGGTTGAGCTCGCCGACGGCGGTCGCAAATGTCGCGGCAGGATTGCTGTCAGCCATGTCGTTGAACGGCGTGGTCGGCGACAGCCGCACCCCGACGCGCTCGCCGCCCCATTCGCCGATCAGCGCCGCCATCACCTCGATCAGAAAGCGCGCGCGGTTGAGCGCGCTGCCGCCGTAGCGGTCGGTGCGCCGGTTGGTTTTGTCGCGCAAAAACTGGTCGACGAGATAGCCGTTGGCGCCATGCAGCTCGACGCCGTCGAAGCCGGCTTGCCGCGCGTGCAGCGCACCGCGCCGGTAATCCTCGACGATGCCGGCAATCTCGTTGGTTTCGAGTGCGCGCGGCGCGACGTAGGGCTTCATGCCGTCGCGTGTCCAAGCTTGGCCTGCGGGCGCGATCGCCGACGGCGCGACGGGCAGCGCGCCGTCGGGCTGCAACGACGGATGTGAAGTCCGCCCAACATGCCAGAGCTGCAAAAAAATCCGCCCGCCGGCGGCATGCACCGCGGCGGTGACGAGCTTCCAGCCGGCGACTTGTTCGGCGCTGTGGATGCCGGGTGTGCCGGGATAGCCTTGCCCTTGCGGCGAAACTTGCGATGCTTCGCTGATGATGAGGCCGGCGCTCGATCGCTGCGCATAATAGGTGGCGTTGAGCGGGCCCGGCACGTTGCCCGCCCCGGCGCGGTTGCGGGTCATCGGCGCCATCACCGCGCGGTTGGGTAAACTGAGCGGGCCGAGATCGAACGGCGAAAAAATGTCGATTTTTTCAGTCATCGACCTATCAATCAAAGTACAGGCCGCTTTTCTTCACGACGGGCTCCCAGCGTGCGGCCTCGCCGCGATGAAGGCGGCGAATTCCGCAGGCGTGCTGGACGACGGAAACAGTCCCACGGCATCGGCCCTCGCCTTGATGTCGGCCAGTGTAGCGGATTTGAAGTCCTGAAGTGGACCAAGCCGTTGCAATGCGATCAATCGCCTCGAAAGCCGACAAGCCGGGTGCTCTTGACGACTATTTCTCTTGATCGTTCACCGTTGCGCCGGACGACAGGATTCGCGGCATAACCGGCGCGTAAAAATCGCAAGGTGCTCGCTGCAGCGCAGCAAATCGACAGATTTACAAAAACATAGCCCGCTTGATTTTAGTCAAAGCGGGCCGCCCATCAGAAGGAACAAACTGCTCGCAAGTGGCATTGACTTCTCGCGAGACAATTCGGCGAGGGTCGATCACACAAGGAGGGAAGCCATGAGCGCGCTGGTCGGGAATGGCAACGGAATTCAGACGAAATTGCTATGGGGGGCGATTGCGGCCCTTGGTGCGGTTTCGCTTGGCATTGTCGCTTTGAGCCGCGGCGAGCCCGTCAATGCCGCATGGCTGGTCATCGCGGCGGTGTGCATCTACTTCATCGCCTACCGCTATTACGCCCTGTTCATCGCCAATAAGGTGCTGGGCATCAATCCCGCGCGGCTGACGCCCGCCATCCGTCACAATGACGGCCTCGATTACGTTCCGACCAACCGTTACGTGCTGTTTGGACATCATTTTGCGGCGATTGCCGGAGCCGGCCCGCTGGTCGGCCCGGTTCTGGCGGCGCAGATGGGCTACCTGCCGGGCACCTTGTGGATTCTCGCCGGCGTCGTAGTCGCCGGCGCCGTGCAGGACATGACGGTTCTGTTCCTGTCCACCCGGCGCGACGGGCATTCGCTCGGCGATATGGTGCGCGCGGAGATGGGACCGGTTGCCGGCACGATCGCCGGGATCGGCATATTATTGATCTGCATCATCATCCTGGCGGTGCTTGCGCTCGTCGTCGTGCAGGCCTTGGTCGGCAGCCCTTGGGGCACCTTCACGGTGTTCTGCACGTTGCCGATTGCGCTGATCATGGGCGTGTACGGCCGCTTCATCCGCCGCGGCCGCGTGGGGGAGATGTCGCTCATCGGCTTCGTGCTGCTGCTGGCGGCACTGATCTATGGGCAAACTGTTTCACAGACGCCCGAACTCGCAGCCTATTTCAACCTCAGTGGCCCGACGCTGGCGCTGATCATCATCGGCTACGGCTTCGTTGCTTCGGTGCTGCCGGTGTGGCTGTTGCTGGCGCCGCGCGACTATCTCTCGACCTTCATGAAGATCGGCGTGATCACGCTGTTGGCCATCGCGATCATCATCGTGCGTCCGGACCTGCAAATGCCGGCGGTCACCAAGTTCATCGACGGCACCGGCCCGGTCTGGGCCGGGAGCTTGTTCCCGTTCCTGTTCATTACCATCGCCTGCGGCTCGGTGTCCGGCTGGCACTCGCTGATTGCTTCCGGCACCACGCCGAAGATGATCGAGAGCGAGAGTCAAATCCCGTTCATCGGCTACGGCGCCATGCTGATGGAATCGTTCGTCGCCATCATGGCGATGATCAGCGCGTCGGTGCTGCATCCGGGCGTCTATTTCGCCATGAACAGCGCGGCCGGGATCATCGGAACCACTGCCGTTCAGGCGGCGCAGACGGTTTCCAATATGGGCTTCGTCGTGACGCCGGACCAGCTCACGCAAGTCGCCCATGACGTCGGCGAGATATCCATCCTGTCGCGCACCGGCGGCGCGCCGACGCTCGCCGTCGGCATGTCCCAGATTCTGTCCAGCCTGTTCGGCGGCCAGGCGCTCGCCGGTATCTGGTATCACTTCGCCATCCTGTTCGAGGCGTTGTTCATCCTCACCACGGTCGATGCCGGCACCCGGGTGTGCCGCTTCATGATCCAGGACCTCGTCGGCAATGCCATCCCGGCGTTCAAGGAAACCAAATCCTGGGCCAATAACCTCATCGGTTCGGCGCTCGCCTGCGTGCTGTGGGGCTATTTCCTCTATCAGGGCGTCATCGACCCGCTCGGCGGAATCTGGACGATGTGGCCGCTGTTCGGCACGTCGAACCAGATGCTCGCGGCCATCGCGCTGGTGCTGTGCACGGTCGTGCTGTTCAAGATGAAACACGAGCGGTTCGCCTGGGTCACGGTCGTGCCCGCCACATGGCTCGTGGTTTGCACGGTGACCGCCGGCGTGGAGAAGGTGTTCCATCCGAATCCGGCGATTGGCTTCCTCGCCCATGCCGCGCGTATGTCGAACGCCATTGCGGCAGGCCAGGTTTTGGCGCCGGCCCATTCCTTGAGCGAAATGAGCCGGCTTGTGTTCAACGACTACGTCGATGCGACGTTGGCTGCGCTGTTCGCCGCCGTCGTCGTATCGATGGTGGTCTATGGCTTCCTTGACATCCGTAAAGCGCTGGGCACGCCGAAGGCGACCGCCATGGAAGTGGAGTTCGCCGGCGCCGCCGTGGGAGGTCGCAATGCCTGACCTGCTGTCGATCAAGTTTGCGGAATGGAAGGAGCACGGCAAAACGGTCAAGACCTGGAGCGTCCGCGCGGCGCGGCTGATGATCGGTGTCCCCGATTACGACACCTACGTCCAACATCGCCGGACCAACCATCCCGAACTCCCGATCATGACCTACGAAGAGTTCTTCGTGGAACGTCAGGAGGCGCGGTACGCCGTCGGCAAAGGCCGCTTCAGGGGTTGCTGCTGAGTAAAGGCGGGCGGGGCGCGCGTCAGTGCCCCCACCGCCGGCGACCAAACAAGCCAATGCCGAGCCACACTGGCCGGAGGGTTTGAAATGGAACGCGAAACCTTGCACCACATGCTGCGCGACATGTTGCTCTCTCGCACCTTCGAGGAGCGCGCCGCGGAAGAATACGGCAAAGGAAATATCGTCGGTTTCCTGCATCTTTATCCGGGCGAGGAAGCCGTCGCCGCCGGCGTGATCAACGCCATCGGCCCGTCCGATTACATCGTCAGCAATTACCGCGAACATGCGCATGCGCTGGTGCGCGGCACGCCGGCGCGCGAGGTCATGGCCGAATTGTTCGGCCGCTCAACCGGCATGAGCCGCGGCATGGGCGGTTCGATGCATATGTTCGACCGCGAACGCCGCTTCATGGGCGGCTACGCCATCGTCGGCCAGACCTGCCCGATCGCCGTCGGGATCGCCTATGCGATCGCGATGCGCGGTCTGCCGGAGGTGGTCGTCTCGTTTCTCGGCGACGGCGCCGTGAACCAGGGTACATTCCACGAATCGTTGAACATGGCGTCGCTGTGGCGGTTGCCGGTGCTGTTCGTCTGCGAGAACAACCACTACGCCATCGGCACCGAGATTCACCGCCACTCCGCGGTGCCCGAGGTTTTCAAGCGCGTTGCGGCCTACAACATCCCCGCGGAAAAAATCGACGGCATGGATGTCCTCAAGGTCTACAACGCGACGCATCAGGCGCTCGACCGCATCAGGCGGGGCGGCGGGCCGCAATTCATCGAATGCGAGACCTACCGCTATCGCGGCCATTCCATGGCCGATCCCGGCACCTATCGGCCGGCGGTCGAACTCAAGGCCTACCAGAATTGGGATCCGATCGCGGCGGCGATCCGCGAGGTCGAATTTCATTACCCGACGCCAGACGAATTGGCGGAAGTCGGGCCGGACAACATCAAGCTGTTCGCCGACCACCTGATCGACGGCGAGCATCTCGCCGAGGCGGAGGTCGAGGAAATCAAACAGGACGTTCAGAAGATCGTAGACGATGCCGTGGAGTTCGCCTCGCAGAGCGCGCAGCCGACCATGGACGCCGCCTGGGGCCATCTCAATGGCAACCACCGTCACGAAGTGCTGATGTAGGAGACGACCATGTCGCAGGAATTGCTCTATTGGCAGGCGCTCAACCGTGCCATGGACCACGAAATGGCTGTCGACGAGTCGGTCTTCACGCTGGGCGAGGATGTCGGTCTCTACGGCGGCAGCTACCGCGTGACGGAAGGGCTTTACGCCAAATACGGCGAATGGCGCGTCCGCGATACGCCGATCTCGGAAAACAGCTTTACCGGCCTCGGAGTGGGCGCCGCCTTGGTCGGTATGCGTCCGGTGGTCGAGATCATGACCATCAATTTCATGCTGCTGGCGCTCGATTCGATCATCAACGGCGCCGCCAAGATTCCCTTCATGTCGGGCGGGCAGTTCAAAATGCCGCTGGTCGTGCGCGTGCCCGGCGGAATTGCCCGCCAACTCGCGGCCCAGCATGCGCAGCGGCTGGAGCATACGTTGATGAACGTCCCCGGCTTGCGCATCGCCGTGCCGGCGACGCCGCAGGACGCCTATTGGCAGCTGCGCCAGGCCATTGCCAGCGACGATCCGATCATCGTGCTGGAGCACGAGCTTCTCTATTTCACCAAGGGGCCGGTGGACGTCGTCGCCGAAGCGCCGCCCATCCATCGCGCCATAGTGCGGCGCCAAGGCCGTGATCTGACCATCGTGAGCTATTCGCGCCACGCCCTGCTCGCGCAGGACGCAGCCAACGAGCTCGCCAAGGAGAGCATCGAAGCGGAAGTCATCGATCTGCGCAGCCTCAAGCCGATCGACTGGGATACCTGCGCGACGTCGGTCGAAAAGACCCATCGCCTGCTGGTCGTCGAAGAGGATTGCCGGTTCGCCGGCGCCGGTGCGGAAATTGCAGCGACGCTGACCGAGCGCTGCTTCTATTCGCTCGATGCGCCGGTGCAGCGATTGGCGGGCCTCGATATTCCGACTCCCTATAACGGCGCACTCGAAGCGGCCACGATTCCCCAGGTCCCCGACATCGTGGCCGCAGCGCGACAATTGTGTCGCTCCACGCAAAAGACCAAAGCGGCCTGACCATGAGCCATGCTGCCATCACCATGCCGGCGCTCTCCGACACGATGAGCAACGGCCGTTTGGTGAAATGGACAAAAAAGCTCGGCGATCCGATCAGGAAGGGCGAAGCGATCGCCGAAATCGAGACCGACAAGGCGGTGATGGACGTGGAGGCCTTCCAGGATGGCTATCTGAGCGGCCCCCTGGTAGTGGAAGGAACTGAAGCGCCCGTCGGCCAAATCCTCGGCTATATTGCCGATAATTTGAACGAGATCCGAAGCGTCGCGGCCTCAGCGGTCGAAGCGCCGCAGCCAAATGCGGCGGACAGAAATATTTTCGCAAAACTCGCTGTCGAGCAAGCGCCGGTCTCCGCTGTTTTGGCCGCATCGATGGCAGCAACGAGACCCTCGCCTTTAAGGCGACCGAGTCCTGCGCCGGGCGCTTCGGGGACTGGCGCGCGGCCGTCTGGCATGCCGACGCGCCCCGAAGCTGCTGCCCCCGGGATGCCTGTCGCGAATCCGGCTTTGTCCGCAATCGCGGCCGGTCCGCCCTATCGGGTGGAGCGCGCCTCCAGTCTGCGCGAGGCCGTGGCCCGCAACGCGGTTGCGAGTGCGGCGACGCCGAGTTTCCGGGTGACGGCGCAGTTGCCGCTGGAACCGTTGATGAAGGCCGCACACGAGCGGCAGCATTCGCTTACGCTCGTCTTGGCGCGCGCTTGCGCGCTCACGATCGTGGCGCATCCGCTGTTCAACGCGGCCTATACGCCGGATGGGCTGGCGCGGCGCGACCGGGTCGACATCGCAATCGCGGTCGAGAGTGGTGATGGACTGATCACGCCGGTGCTGCGGGATGCTGCCAGCCGGTCCCTGGCGGAGTTGGCCCGGGACTGGAGCAACCTGCGCGAGAAGGTCAAAAGCCGTCGCCTGGTGCCGGCCGACTATGGCGGCGCGACATTCTATCTGAGCGACCTCGGCGTATTTTCGGTGGTTTACGCCTTCGACTCGATCGTTCCCGTCGGGGCGTCGGCGATCCTTTCGGTCGCGGCCGCCCGACGGCAGGGCGCCTTCTTCACCCTCGCCTGCGATCATCGGGTTGTGTTCGGCGCCGATGCTGCGCGCTTTCTTGAGACGCTCGCACAACAGCTTAAGGACCCCGGCAATCTGCTGGCATAGGATACACAGCAATGACCACGGATTTTTCGGCGCGGCGCAATGAGCTGCAGGGCCTGATGCTGCAGCTTGGACGCGAGCTTCCCGGAACGATGGGAGGCTTCGCGAACCTCCACAAAGCCGCCACTGCCGGCGGCGCGCTCAATGCTAAGACCAAGGAACTCATAGCGCTCGGAATCGCCGTCGCCATCCGCTGCGACTCCTGTATCGCATTTCATGTTCATGCCGCGCTCGCGGCCGGCGCGAGCCATGCGGAAGTGGTGGAAGCGCTGGGGGTCGCCGTGCTGATGGGCGGGGGACCGGCGGCGATGTATGCGTGCGATGCCTTGACCGCGCTGGATCAATTCGAGAGCGAGCGGAAATAGCGATTCGGTAGGGGATGAGAACAGGAGTCGACAAAATATTCGCGACTCCGCTTCCGGGACGCGGCACACTCCAACTGATGTGGGAACGGTGAGCCATGCAAGTTGGCAAATTCGCGCTGCCGGCGGCTGCCTTCGCGATGATCCTCGTTGCGGCCCAAGCCGCGTGCGCCCAGGGCGCTGCAGGTCTCGACAACGCGACGTGTCTCGGTTGCCACGGCGAGTCAGGCTTTGCGATGCCGGGCGCCAATGGACAAATGCGCTCGCTGTTCGTGGCATCGGACCATTTCGCCGACAGCATGCACGGTGCGCTGCAGTGCACCGCATGTCACACGACGATCACTGAGGTCCCGCACAACAATCCGCCACTGACACCGGCGCAGTGGCGCCAGCAAATTCCCACCCTGTGCGGGAGCTGTCACACGGCCGCATTGGATGACTACCTGAGCTCCGTTCACGGCAAGCAAGTCATGGCCGGGAGCAATATCAATGCCGCGGTCTGCACGGACTGCCATACGGCGCACGCCGTCACCGACCCGCAACTCGCCGCGACCCGCATCGTTATCACCAAGGACTGCGGCGGGTGCCATGCCGAGGCCTTGGCGAGCTACACCGAGACGTATCACGGACAAGTCTTCGCCCTGGGTTATGCCGACATCGCAACTTGCTTCGACTGCCACCGCGGCCACGCGATCCTGACCGCCAGCGATCCAGCCTCAAGCGTGTATTCGATCAATCTGCTGAGCACCTGCCGCGCCTGCCATCAGGACGCAACAGCCGGGTTCGCCACCTTCCAGGCCCATGCCACGACGGATGACTTCAGTCGGTATCCATACACGTGGATCGCCTCGAAGCTCGTATTGACGCTGATCGTCATCACATTCGGGGGCTTCTGGTTTCATTCCGCGCTTTGGTTCTACCGCGAACTTCGCGACCGCCAACAGCGCCGGCCGAGAACGCACGTGCGGGCAGACGCGCTGCCACCGACAGAGGGCCCCTATTACGAGCGTTGGAGCGCGGCCTGGCGCTGGGCCCACCTTTTATTCGCGGTCTCGGTGATCGTGCTGGTCATGACAGGCATCCCGCTGCTCTATCCGCACAGCGCCTGGGCGCCGGTGCTCGAACGGATGTTGGGCGGGCCGACGATCGACGGTATCGTGCACAGGACCGCCGCTGTCATCATGATCGCGGTATTTGCCGTGCACCTTGTCTATGTCGCGCTCTACCTTGGGCGGAACTGGAGGATCGTCAAGTGGTTCGGGCCCTATTCCCTGCTGCCGACCCTGCAGGACGGCCGCGACTTCGTGGCCATGTTCAAATGGTTTTTCGGTGCTGCCCCGCGGCCGCTATTCGACCATTGGAACTATCAGCAGAAGTTCGACTACTGGGCGCCGTTTTGGGGCGTTACCATGCTCGTCATGACCGGCGCGATGCTGTGGTTCAAGACCTTGACTACCGCATACCTGCCGGGATGGACCTTTAACGTCGCCACCGTCGTCCACGGCGACGAGGCCGTGCTCGCCGCCGGCTACCTCTTCACCATACACTACTTCGCCAATCACTGGCGGCCCGATAAATTTCCCCTCGACATCGTCATCTTCACCGGCTCAATGCCGCTGGAAGAGTTCAAGCGCGAATACGGCGTTGAGTACGCCCGTCTGGTAGAGACCGGACAGCTGGCGAACCATTTGGTGGAGGCGCCGTCGCGGCCGATGACGATCGGCTCCGGGATTTTGGGCTTCAGCCTTGTGATAATCGGGCTGGTGCTGCTAGTCTTGATGGTGATTGGGATCAGTGGAAGTCCTTGACGGCCAAATGCGTGCGCGCCCTTTTCAGGCGTCAGTACGCTGCGTCGTTTGCGATCATCCGGTTGGCGTATGAGATCGGGCCACCTCAAGCCGTGAACACGGCGATGCCGATGCCGAGCAGAATCGAATAGTCGAGCGCGAGCCGCGCGGCCCGCGGCGTCATCGGGCGCAGCTTGTCGAATTGATCGGTGGTGCCGACGATGCGCGCGACGGCGATCGCTTCGGGCAGCGTCAGCAGCGTCAACAGCACCCAGGGACTGAAGCCGAGGCCGCGCCAGAACCACAACGGCACGACGTAAGAAAATACCGTAAAGGCGATGAATTCGCCGCGCGTCCAGCCGATGCCGAAGCGCACCGGTCCGGTCCGCCAGCCCTTCAAGGCATCGAACGAGCGGTCGCGGATTTCGTCGATCAGCAGCACGTTGGTGACCAACGCGCCGACCGGCAGGCCGAGGACGAAGGCGCTCAAGGGCAGCGCCTGCGGCACGATCAGCGACGCCGTGGCCGCGCCGAATGCCGGCGCCGCCTGGACGTAGTAGGCGCCGGCCACGGCGACGATGCCGAACATGAGGAAGAAGAGCGGATCGGTCATGCCGAGTTTGGTCATGGAATACCGGCCGACCGAATAGCCCAGGCTGGCCGCGATGCCGATCACGCCGAGCACGATGGCCGCAACGCCGGCGACGTGCACCAGGTAAGGGCCGGTCAGGGCGGCGAGGACGAAACAGGCGATGATGGCGCGCTTCAGGCCGGGCAGCGTCAGGGTTCCGTTGTTCAGCGCGGCGAGTAATTCGGGGTGCTCGGGAAGCTCCGGATGCCGGGAAATCAGCACGTAATTGTCGGTGAAGACGCCGCCGACGTGAATGAGCCAGCTGGCAACAAAGCCGGCCAGCAGCGGTAGCGCCGCGAATAAATGCTGATGCACGGCAAGTCCGGCCGCAACCATCACCGGCGCTGCCGCCGTGGGCAAAGTGTGCCCCGGGTAGAGCAACAGGTCGATCCAGATATCGCGCCGGGTGCTGGCCGCAGGCTCGGTCATTGCAGTCCTTCAGCGCATCCTTCAGCTCATGCCGGATTTTGCCAAAGCGGCCGCTGATAGAGCTGACAGCTTACTCGTAGCGTAAGGCCTCGATGGGGTCGAGGTGAGCGGCTTTGCGCGCGGGATAATAGCCAAAGAACACCCCGACGGCGGCGGAAAACAGCAACCGGCTAGCCACGGCCGCCGCTCTAATGCCCGGTCGGCTTCAGGCGCGCGTCGGAAAACTTGAATATGTGCGACTTGCCGCAGTGGCGGCAATGCAGCAGCAGTTTGACCGGTTTCTTCTGCTCCAGATCGTCTTGCGTGTAGACGACGTCGGAATCGATCTCTTTCCCCGTCTCCACGCAGACCAGCGTCAACCGGCCGGCGGTTCGATTGTCCTTCATATGGCTTAGCGAACGATATTTTCGCGGCAAGCGTTCTGATCTGGATCAAAAATCCGGCGCGGTCCGGACCCGCGCTTCATCGCCACCTCGGCCACCCCGGCCAATTCTTCGCTACGCTGAGGCGACAAAGCTCGGCTTTGACCGCAATCTGGCGAACGGGGCGCTGGTCGCGGAGCTTGCCAACACGCCGCCCGCCCGCCCGCCGCCCGACATCGTCGCGCGCGGGCGGGCGGTGTTGGATCGGCCGGGAGAATCCGCCTGCTTGCCGTCGGGTGCGATGCTATGAATGATACGATGCCAGCCAGTCGAGGTGAGACCGTGCACGCTCCGCAAGCTTCGCTGCAGTCGCGCCGATCGATGTACGGCAACAACAAGCTGCAGATCGGCCTGTTCGGCTCCAATTGCTCGTCCGGCCGCGCGGTGACGCTGGTTGCCGAACGCTGGTCGGGGAATTGGCCGGACAATAAACGGCTGGCGTTGCTGTCGGACGAGGCCGGCATCGACTTCCTGCTGCCGATCGGCCGCTGGAAGGGCTATGGCGGCGACACCGACTACCAGGGCACGACGCTGGAGACCATCACCTGGGCGACCGGGCTTCTCGCCGCGACCAAACACATCACGGTGTTCGGCACGGTGCACGCGCCGATTTTCAATCCGGTGGTCGCCGCCAAGGAAATGGTCACCGCCGACCATATCGGGCAGGGCCGCTTCGGGCTCAACATCGTGGTCGGCTGGAACGAAGGCGAGTTCGACATGTTCGGCGTCGAGCAGCGCCAGCACGCGGAGCGCTACGACTACGCGCAGGAATGGATCGACGTCATCAAGATGATCTGGTCCGACCGCGAAAATTTCGATTTTCACGGCAAGTATCTCAACATGAAGAGCATCCGCGGCAAGCCGAAACCCTATGGCGGCACCCGGCCGGTGATCATGAACGCCGGCGCCTCGGCCACCGGCCAAACCTTTGCGATCAAGAACTGCGACGCCTTCTTCCTCCAGGCGTCGCGCACCTCGCTCGAAGAGACCGCGCAAAAGGTGCGCCATGCCCAGCAATCGGCGCGCCAGCAGGGCTGCGAGATCGGCTGCTACACGGTCGGCGTCATCACCTGCAAGCCGACGCAGAAAGAAGCCGAGGAGTACTATCACCATTGCATCGTCGAGCACGCCGACTGGTCGGCCGTCGACGGCATTCTGGCGCTGAAAAACATTTCGCCGCAGACCGTGCCGATGCAGGACTATCTGTTAAAGCGCAGCCAATATGCCCAGGGCATGGGCGGCTTGCCGATCGTCGGCGATCCCGATCAGGTGGCGTCGCAGCTCGCCGATCTGAGCAAAGCCGGCCTCACCGGCATTGCCATCTCGCTGGTGAACTATATCGACGAGCTGCCGTTCTTCTGCGACGAAGTTTTGGGCCGGCTGCAGCGCATGGGGCTGAGGGAAAAGCCATAACTCCCTCCCCCCTTGTGGGGGAGGGTGGGGAGGGGGGTCGGGAGGTGATCCTTGGCGAAGACGATTGCAGTAAAATCGTCTCCGTCTGCGCGTCGCCTCTCGACCCCCACCCCTAACCCCTCCCCACAAGGGGGAGGGGAATTACCGCCTACTGGCCAGCGGCGTGCCGCGCTTCTTGTTGTAGCCGTGGATGTCCACCCGCTCCCACACGCCGTTGATGTGATACGGATCGCTGCGGGTAAAGGCATCGACGGCGGCGCGATCCTTGGCGTCGATGACGAAAACGCTGCCGACCGGCGTCTCGCCGTCGTCGGCTACGAGCGTGCCCGCCGTCACCACCTCGACGCCGTGCTCCTCGGAGCGGTCGAGATGGATGCGGTGGTCGCGGTAGTGCTTGGCCCGCGTCGGCAGGATGTCTTTTTTATCGAGCGCGTGGACGACGAAATGCATGCCGGGCTCCGCAATGAAATATTCCCTCCCCCCTTGTGGGGGAGGGTAGGGAGGGGGGTCGTGAGGTGGTTCTCGGTGAAGACGATTGCAGAAGAGTCGTCTTGTCGGCGCGTCGCCTCACGACCCCCACCCCAACCCCTCCCCACAAGAGCCTGCACTCGGGCGCGCGCATTCGCGACCCGGGTGGGGAGGGGAGCAGATTAGCTGTCCGGCACCGGCGGTGCGACCTTAAATCCGCGCGCCCCGTCGAGCGCGATGCGGCCGTCGGCGACGGCCTGCGCCCATCGGGCGGTTGCCGGCAATCCGCCGAACGAGAAGAAGTGGACGCGCACGCCGGCGGGCGCGGCATCGGTGAGCGCGTGCACCAGATCGTCGGGCATCGTCATGGCGAACATCTGCCGAAAAAGCCCGGCGCGCCGGGCGAGCGCCTGGGCGGAGGCGCGCACGCCGCAGCGGCCGGCATAGCGCAACAGCGCGGCGAGGCTGGTCGGACCGGCGAGCCCGATGCGCAGGGGATGGTCGAAGCCGAAGGCGCGCACCCGCGCGATATAGTCGAGGATGGCGCGCGCATCGAAGCAGAACTGGGTGACGATCTCGACGCCAAGCCCGGTCGCCTCCGCCGCGGTGATTTTCTCGGCAAGCGCGTGAAAAAGTTCGTCGTCGCCGATCTGCGGATGGCCTTCGGGATAGCCGGCAATGCCGAGCGCCTGCACGCCGCGGCGGCGCAACAGGCCGCTGTCGATGGCATCGACGGCGCGCCGGAACGGCCCGCATTCGGCCCGGTCGCCGGCGATGACGAGAACGCGCCGCACGTCGGCCTCGCCGTTGAGGCGCGCGAGAAAGTCGTCAAGCGCGTCGACGCTGGCGAAATTGCGCACCGCGACGTGGGGCACCGGTTCGAAACCGGCCGCGCGCAGCCGGATCGCGGCGGCGACGGATTCCTGCGCGGCCCGGTTCGGCACGGCGCTGATATAGACGCGCCGGCCGCGCGCCAGCACCGTCAGCGCCGCGATGTCGGCGTCGGATGGCCGCGTCGTCTCGAGCGAAAAGTCCGCCATGAACGCAGCGATGCGCCCGACCGGATCGAGCGGCGCTTGAGACGGAATTGCGACGGCAGTCATCATGCTCACCGCTCAGCCGCGCCGGCGCGAGATGACGTAGGATTCGTCGAAGAACCACAATCCGCCGCGCTCGCGCAGCACCGCGCGCGTGGCGTCCATGTAGCGGCCGTCGGCGACGGCCTCGCCCAGCCGGTCGTCCTCCACCTGCGCCACGTAGATCGCCGCGTTCCAGGCGGCGAACAGCGTCGACGTGCCGATCGATTCCGAGATTTCCGACGGCAGCGTGTGCATGACGTAGCGGAACAGCGAGCGGTTATCGGCGTAGGCGTTGAAGTTGAGATCGCGGCCGGCGGGGCCCAGCTCGTGCTTGACCGCCTTGAGGATCTGATGCCGGTCATGGATGAACGGATTGTCGTCCGGCCAGACTCTCTGGATGATTTCCATGCCGGGGTCGTGGCCGTGCGAATGGATGGCGATGAGCCGCCCGCCGGGGCCGAGCGCGCGGGCCAGCGGGCCGATCACGCGCTTGGCCTTGAAGTCGAGCGACGCGCGCGCGCGATAGGGCTGCGAGGCGATGACAAGGTCGTAATTGGCAAGCGTGCCGCCGGGCTTCGGAATGATCGGGTCGAGCAGGAAGCGGTGATCCTCGCGATAGATGACGAGCACGACCGGTCGGTCGTAGATCGGGTTGCCGGTGCGCGGGCTGACGCCGGCTTTCCAGTTGAGGTCGAGGAACGGCTCGAGATCGATGATTTGTTGCTCGAACCGATGGGCCGAATTGCCGATCAGCGGCAGCTCGTGCCACACCAGGCTTGACGCGGCATTGAGCGATTTCACCGCCAGCCAGGGCGCATCCGCATAGGCGAGATTGGTGAGGATCAACACCGTCGCCGGATGCTCGAAAAAGCGGTCCGCCATCTTCTGCAGGGTAAGGCGGACATCTTCGAGGCTGATCTCCTTGCCGATCGTGTAGAACGGCATGTGCGGGAAACGGTCGTGCATGGCGCGCATCACGCGCGCCAGCACCGAACCGTCGCCGACGCCGGCGTCGAACACGCGCACCGCCGGCGGCCGTGGATGAATGTGGGCGAGCTCTTCGGAGACGCGGTGCGCCACCTCCCATTTCTCGCTGCAGGTGTTGACGAACAGCAGATATTTTTGCCGGTTGTCGAAGAAGCGGAAGTTGCGCTGCGGGTCGCCGGGCTTGGCCGGCGCGGCGGCCAGCGGCGGCGGCGGCGGCGCCGGACGCGCCTCGCGGGCGCGTTCGATGATCGTCGGGCGCTGCCCTTGGGCGGGATTTGCCGCCATGAAGTTTTGGATGCGGTCGAGCGTGTCGGTGGTGATGCGCCCGCCGTTGCGCAGCCGCGCGGCAAGCTTGCCGTCGTTGACAGCGCGGCGTCCGAAGGTGGATTCGGCAAGCCCGGTGTGGCGGCAGTAATCGGAAATTTCCTGGAGGAGTTGCTGCGCGTTCATGGCGGCGCCGCTTCCTGCTGTTTCCTCACTCGCGCGCGTCGGACGCTTTCGGCGCACGTGTTGCCGCGCGCAGTGAGAGAACCAAGCGGCTGGGGCAGGGTCAACCACAAACTGGCCCACTCTGTGAGTGGGCAAGATGGTGGGAGATAGCCCAAAAATGGTGGGCAGGGTGGCTCGTGTTCCCTCCCCCACCCGGGCCGCGCTTGCGCGCGCCCCGGGTGGGGGAGGGGAATAAATTACCTTTCGAGCGCCGCAAGCACCGCTTTCGCCACCGCCGCGGTGCCGTCGCGGCCGCCGAACTCGCAGGGCTTCAGCCGCGCCGCCAACGTCCGATCGACCGCGGCCGCGACAACGCGCCAACGCTTTTGCCGTCGGGGTGCGTGGAGCTCCAGCGCACCTCGAAAACGTTACGCTTCAAGCCAAGACTGCCAGATGGCTATTAGTTGCAGATGAATCCATCGCCGTCAGGGTTCTTGGTGCACGGTGGTGCGGCCGGAACATCCAGGGTGTAGACGCCGCATTTTGTATAGCAACAGACCAAGCGTTGCTTGCCATTTGGCAGCTTCTGCATGTTCCCACATTGATTGTTCGGTAGGAACGTGTTGCCAGTCATTGCACCGCCGTTGGCTTTCCAGATGCTGCCGCCGGGAGGGGGAGTAGGAGTATGGATAGGCGTTGGTGTGGGCACGCACTTAACAAGGTCGGGCGCCGGACATTTGTAGGTCTGCGCCTGCGCAACACCCGCCGAGCCCAACAGCGTCAGGATGCATGTGAGGGCAACAAAATGGCTCTTGCTCATGGTCATTCCTCCCGGTGGATTATAATTAATTTTACAACTTTACGGTGTTACCTCCATGCTGGCAATAAGCATTGGTCAGGCGCGGATGACCGATGCATGGAGCGAATGCCTCGCCGGAACGACGATCTTCCACTCTGGGCCAAGCGGCGCCAATGGCGTCCGGACTCGATCAGGACTGCGCGGTCAGCGCGCCCAGGATTGCGCGTTCGATCGCGGCGGTGCCATCGCTGCCGCCGAACTCGCAGGGCTTGAGCCCCGCCGCAAACGCCCGGTCGACGGCGGCTTCGATGCGTCGCGCCGCCACCGCGGCGGGGGCGTGATCGAATTTGTCGGCGAGCCAATCGAGCATCATCGCGGTGGAGAGGATCATCGCGGTGGGATTTGCCAAACCCTTGCCCATGATGTCGGGCGCGGTGCCGTGGCAGGGCTGAAACACCGCGTGGCTGTCGCCGATATCCGCCGACGGCGCCATGCCCATGCCGCCGATGAGGGCGGCGGTGAGATCGGAGAGAATATCGCCGAACATGTTCTCCATCACCAGCATGTCGAAATCCCACGGCCGGCGCACCAGCATCGCCGCGCAGGCATCGACATAGAGGCGCTCGGTCGCGACGGCGGGATGGCGCGCGGCGCATTCGTCAAAGATTTGGCGAAAAAACGCGTAGGCCTTGAAGGCATTGGCCTTGTCGACGCAGGCGAGTTTTCCGGGGTGGCCGCGCGCCTTGCGGCTTTGCGCTAAGCGAAATGAGAACTCGAATAATCGTTCCGATGTTTTGCGCGTGATCAAAAGCGTCTCGCGCGCTTCCTCATGCGTCACCACGCCCTTGCCCACATGCTTGCCTGAAGTACTGGAGGCAAACAGCCCCTCGGTCGACTCGCGAATGAGCACGAGATCGATGCCGCGGGCGTCGGCGCCGACGATCGGGCTCGGCACGCCGGGCACCAGCCGGCACGGCCGCACCCCGGCATAGAGGTCGAAGATGAAGCGCAATTCGACCTGCGGCATGATCTCGGTGCCGTCGGGATAGCGCACCCCCGGCAGCCCGCAGGCGCCAAGCAAAATGGCGTCGGCCTCCCGGCAGAGTTTTATGGTGCTCTCCGGCAGCGACTGGCCGGTGTCGCGATAATGCCCGGCGCCGGCCGGCGCCGCGCTGAAACGGAATTTCAGCCCCGCCGTCGTCGCCTCGATCCGGCGCAGCACGTCGAGCGCCGGCGCCATGACCTCGGGCCCGATACCGTCGCCGGCAAGCACGGCGATATGGAAACTGTCGTTGGCGAACATGGTTCCTCCCTCGCTCGTCACCGCCGAGCTTGACCCGGTGGTCCATGCTGATTTGCCGCTTCAAGCAACACGAACTTCACATCAAGTCTCTCGGCCGGGTAATCCGGTATGTTGGAGCAAGTTCCACAAGCCTGGCCCCAATATCGGGACTATCTCGTGCCGAGGATTGCTCGGCATGATACCACCCCGACCGCTTTTGCCCTCGTGCGCAAGCCATCCTCTCGGAGTACATTACCGAGAGGGGGGTTAAGATGCGCTTCATCGGCACAATTTTGCTGGCTGCCTTGGGCGCCGCATGGCTTGTTAGCGGCGAACTCATTAAGGACGCCATTTTTTCAGGACTTTTGGATATGCTGAAGCCATATTTTGGTGGCTTCGGCGCGGAAGCCATCGTGCGCTACGGAATCGCGGCCTTAATCCTGCTGATAGGAATCGTTATCGCGTGGCCGTCACGGCCAAATTTTCTAAGAAGGCACCCTATAAAGGTCTTCCTAGAACGGGATTCCGGAAGCGACCGGATTGGCATCCATAGTTTTCCAACCATCGATTACATTCAAGCGTCTGTCATCACGCGAGTGCCGCTCGCGAGTTGCAAGGCGTGGCTCGTAAAGGCCGAATATAGCGAAGACAGAATTGTGCCCTACTCAATAGAGCACAATGAGCGTCATCCGTTAGCGTGGTCTAAGGCTTACACGCCAAATTCGCTAGATACCGCCATCAATCCGAGCGATCCTCCTATAAGGATAAATATTGCGGTTTTTGACGCGCAGGCTTTGCAACTCGACCCACATGTCAATACGCCTACGAATTTGTTTCTGCGTTTACAGCGAATTGGATTTCACCGCATGACAATAAGTCTTGTGGCGGAACGCCTGATAAAGTTCGCGGGGATGGAATACAAATATTCCTTTTCAGAACAGATAGTCATTGTCATCAATTGGCGCGGCCCCGCTCAGGGCGCCACCGTTTCGATGGCGTAGGATTTTCAGATATCATCCAGCGTACCTTCATCCCGTCCGATTGCAACCAGGGATGCTGGGAAAAAAGTGGACCGGCATCGTGGCTCTAGCGAGCTAGCAGGCTGCTGAGGCGTGGTCACTGGCATCCGTCTCAGCTAGACGAAAACGATGCCAGCGAGCCGGAACCGGAGCAACTAGATCATCGTTTTTGAAGTTCGAATCATATCAGGCGGCCTTGTCGAGCTTATAGGTCCACGTGTGAACGACGGGGTGTTGG
>Ga0074044_10001217_pt1 | contig 23660 bp, 20 predicted proteins | sample BogForMeECP23OM1_FD_94443 | JGI IMG/M metagenome (GOLD analysis project Ga0074044, IMG submission 94443) | Bog forest soil microbial communities from Calvert Island, British Columbia, Canada - Bog Forest MetaG ECP23OM1 | ecosystem: Environmental > Terrestrial > Soil > Wetlands ... | reverse complement strand
GTCCCCCCGAGAGCGGTCGCAGGTCGACTCTGAGAACGTAGCCATCGCTGGTGCGGCGGCCTCCGATCTCGACCTCATCCTGATCTACGACTTTCCGCGGCCTCGGCCCTTCGGACTCTCCGGCGTCGGCCACCACGCCGGACCCCGTCTGCGGGTCGGGCGCGGCGCTCACGCTGTCACCGGCGCCGTTGCCGAGGGTAATCGCGTCGTTGTTGCTGAAGTCGGCGCTCACGCTGTCCATCGCCAAGGATTACCGTGTCGCCGGTGCTGTTGTCGTCCGACAACGAAAGATCATTACCATTGCCGAGTATGAACGTTGTCATCTGTCGTTTCCTACGTCCCTGGCAATGAACCGATTAACCGCCACGTATATACAACCGAGCATGTTGTAACAATCTCGTCAAGCATTTTTTATCATAGTTTTGCCTTTTCTTCTGGCTACACATCGCACGGCTTCCGTAGCTCGTTCCGCGACTGGGCGGGCAACGGGACGCATTTTCCACGCGAGCTTGCCGAACACGCGCTCGCCCACGTCATCGGCGACAAGGCCGAACAAGCGTACCGTCGATCGGACGCGCTGGCGCGACGTCGTGAGCTGATGGACGCCTGGGCTCGGCATTGCGAGGGCGGGACTGGCGAGAACGTGGTGACATTCAAGCGGCCAGCTTAAGGGGCTATAGTTTTCGCCCTTCACCGCTTTACTTTTCTGGCGTAACTGGCGTAACTCCGGGTCGCTCGCCGTCGACGCCGAAGGCGCGGCTCGCTTGCAGGATATTACGTTGACGCTTGCAGTTTTTCCTAATTGTGGAGTGTCGCCAACAATGCCTGAAACAAGGACCTGCGGCCTGCGGATGGCGCCGTAACGGCATAGGGCGGTAGAGCCCAGAAGCTAGCGGGGCTTGAGCGGGGGGGGGAGCCCCTACTCCGCCGCCTCCACCCGCGCCGCGGCATGCGCGTGCTTGCGCTCCTCGATGTGCTTCGCCTTCGCCGCAGCCTGCCGGGCGGCGTCGGAAAGCTGGTACATCTCCTGATGGTCGTAATCGTCAGAAGTCCGCAGCGCCTCGTCGGTGTAGCTCTTGGCGTTCGGGTCCTTGAGCACCCCGCGCATGAACCACCAGATCTTGGCGAGCTTGACCGCCGCCTTGCCGTGGATGGAGAGGAGCCCAAAAACGTATTTCGGATAGAAGACGAGCGGGTTTTCCACCGGCAGGGTCGGGCGCCGGTCGCGCCGCACTTTCCGCCGGATGAGGCCGGCTTCCAGCGGATAGATGTGGTAGAGCGTGCTCGCCGCCCAGAAGGTGACGAGCAGGAACGCGACCGTGTCGACCCGGGCGCCGCCGGCCGCCGCTCTCCGGATCACCGTCTTCATGTGGTCGTCGGTGTAATAGGCGCGGAAGGCGTCGTGGTAGAGCTTTTGCCACTCGGCGCGCGTCATGCGCGGGTGGTCGCAGACCACATGCTCGAGGTCGAACTTGTTGAGGTCCGGGTCGATGTCGACGCCCGCCGCGACCGCCTTCGCGTGGTCCTCGCAGCCGGGCAGCGGCGTCAGGCAGGAAAACTGCAAAATGTCGAGCGGCAGCTCGCGCTGGATGATCTCGATGCGGCGGACGACCGATTCCGGCGTGTCGCCCGGGAAGCCGATGATATAGCCGCAATAGGTGATGCAGCGGTGCTTGCGCCACTCGAGCAGAAGCTCGCGGTAGTCGGCGATGTGGTTCTGCTTCTTCTTGGCCGCGATCAGGTTGTCGGGGTCGATGTTCTCGAGGCCGATGAACACGCGCTTGACGCCGGCCGCCGCCGCCTTCTCGATGAAGCGCGGGATCTTGTGGCAGGCCGTGTCGACCTGGATGACGAAGCGCGAGTTGAGCCCCTCCTGCCGGAGCTGGATCAGCCGGTCGAAAATCGCCTCCCAGTTGCGGTTGCGCGCCAGGTTGTCGTCGGTGATGAAGAAATAGCGCACGCCGTTGGCCTGGTTCGAACGCACGATCTGTTCGATGTCGTCGGCCGTGCGGTAGCGCGACTTGCGCCCCTGGACGTTGATGATGGTGCAGAACGAGCAGAGGAACGGGCAGCCGCGCCCGGCGTCGAAGCTCGAGATCATGCTGATCGTGTTTTTCACGTTCTCGCGCGGCATGATCGGATGGGTCGCGCCTTCGAGCCCGGGCAGGTCGTCGAGGTAATTGTAGATGGGTTGGAGCGTCCCTGCGGCGGCGTCGCGGAGCACGTCGACGAAGCGGCCCTCCGCCTCGCCGGCGAACAGCGAGATGCCGAGATCGAGCGCCTCTTTCAGCGAATCCGGCGTTTCCTTGAGCATCGCCAGACAGCCCGAGACATGGAAGCCGCCGATGCAGACCGGGATCCCGGCCGCCCTGAGCGGCCTCGCGCAATCCATCACCCGCGGGAACTGATTCGACTGGACGCCGACGAAGCCCACGAGGCCGAAGCCGCCGGCCTCCCTGATCTGCCGGGCGATCCGGTCCGGGCGAACGCGGGTGTTGGTCTCGTCGAGCGCGACAATCTCGATGTCGACGTCTTCGCCGAGCGCGCCCGTCTCCATCGCATGCTTCGCGATGCCGTAGAGGCAGGCGAGCGAATTCGATGGCAGCGCCGACTTCATCCACTGGATGACGTAGCCGTCGTCGTCGTAATGCGACGGCTTGACCAGGAAAAGTACAAACCTGCGGCGCTTCGGCGTATCCAACATCAAGTCAGGCTCCCTCGAAAGCACTAAGAGTACGCCTCGCCCCCGTGATTTATGAATTATGGTCTATCGATGGCGGTGCGATAGCAGGCTTTCGGCGGCGGCACAATTGCCGCGGGGCCACACCCCGGGCACAATCGCAGCAGGCAAGCGAAGGCGCGGGCGGGGCGCGCAAGATGGTTAATTGTTCGCCAATTGGTCCAGGCCCGGAGGGGCGGAGGACAAACGCGGCGAATCTTGCCTTTTCTGCCTTCGCGAATCGGATTCCGCTGATAAGCCGAATTAATCCGCTGTTCGATTGACAGCCTGGATTTCGTGATCCTATTGAAATATCTTCTTTTTCTTGCATTCTCGCGCCGGATCGGGCCGCCAAAAGCGGAAATTCCGCTGTTTTTTCCGCTGTTACCAGCGGATTCGGCCTCAGGAAGGAGGCGCCGGCCCTCGGCTGCGGCGCGGCGCTCGGGCCCTTGCGTCGCGGCCGCGGCGTCATTAATTCGAGCGCGATTCGCGCCTTCGGCGCTTGACGAGACCCCTATGTTGCAAACCCTCCTGGCCGAGGGCCGGCCGCTGCTGGCGGACGGCGCGACCGGCACCAACCTGTTCGCCATGGGCCTGACGTCGGGCGACGCCCCGGAACTGTGGAACGAGACCCATCCCGACCGGATCCGGTCGCTGCATCAGGCCTTCGTCGCCGCCGGCGCCGACATCATCCTGACCAACAGTTTCGGCGGCAACCGCCGTCGCCTCGCGCTGCACGGCCTCGAGGCGCGCGCCCGGGAGCTGAACATCCTCGCCGCGCAAAACGCCCGGGCGGTCGCCGACAAGGCGGGGCGGCGCGTCGTCGTCGCCGGCTCGGTCGGCCCGACCGGCGACATTCTCGCCCCCTTGGGCCCCTTGAGCGAGGACGAAGCGGTCGAGATCTTTTTCGAGCAGATCGAAGGCCTGCGGGACGGCGGCGCGGACGTCGTCTGGATCGAGACCATGTCGGCGGTCGAGGAGATCCGCGCCGCCGCGCGGGCGGCCGCCAAGGCCGGCATGCCCTATACGATCACGGCGAGTTTCGACACCGCCGGGCGTACGATGATGGGCGTATCGCCCGCTGCGCTAGGCGCGCTCGTCACCGACCTCGATCCGAAACCTCTGGCCTACGGCGCGAATTGCGGCGTCGGCGCCGCCGACCTCCTGGTCGCGGTGCTCGCCATGAGCGCGGCCAATCCCGGCGCGCCGCTGATCGCCAAGGCGAACGCCGGCGTCCCGCAGTGGCATGGCGCCGAAATCCACTATTCCGGCACGCCTGAACTGATGGTAAGCTACGCGGGGTTGGCGGTCGACTGCGGCGCGCGGATAATCGGCGGCTGCTGCGGCAATAAGCCCGCCCATGTCACGGCGATGCGGCGCGCGCTCGACGCCCATCGGGCCGGCCCGCGCCCGACGGTCGGGGCCGTCGTCGCGGCGCTCGGCCCGCTGGTCGCGCCCGCCGCCGCCGAGACGGCAGTTCGCAGCCGCCGCCGCGAGCGGACGTGAACGCCAAAGCCAAGCGGCGGGTCCCTGGTCGCGGCGCTGAGCCCGAGCCGCAAGCGCCGCCGCGCGCGCCGCTCGTCCCGCCGTCCGGGCCGCAGACCTTCGAAGTCGGCCCCGCTGGCGCCGGCGAGCGTCTCGATCGCTACCTCGGCCAGGCGGCAGCGGAACGGCGGGTCGCCCTGTCCCGCACCCGCCTCAAGGCGCTGATCGAAGCGGGCGAAGTGACGGTCGACGGAAGCGTCGCCCGCGACCCGGCGATGCGGCTCGCGGAAGGCGCGCGGATCGCCCTGGAGCCGCCGCCGCCTGAGGATTCCCCGCTGATCGGCGAAGATCTTCCGCTCGACATTGTCTACGAGGACGAGCATCTAATCGTCATCGACAAGCCGGCGGGCCTCGTCGTCCATCCGGCGCCCGGCCACGCCCAGGGAACGCTGGTCAACGCGCTCATTCGTCATTGCGGGGAGAGCCTGTCGGGGGTCGGCGGCGTGCGACGGCCGGGCATCGTCCACCGGCTCGACAAGGACACGTCGGGCCTGCTCGTCGTCGCCAAGACCGACGCGGCCCACCGCAGCCTCGCCGAACTCTTCGCCGACCACGGACGCACCGGGTCGCTCGAACGCGAATATCTTGCGCTCGTCTGGGGCGGCTTCGACGCGACCGCCGGCAAGGTCGGCGCGGCAATCGGCCGCCATCCGCGCCATCGCGAAAGAATGGCGGTCTCGACCGAGGAGCGCGGCCGCCATGCCGTCACCCATTGGCGGCTCGTCGAAGGCTTGGGGCCGGCGAGCCTCGTCGCCTGCCGGCTCGAAACTGGACGGACGCATCAGATCCGCGTCCACATGGCCTCGATCGGCCATCCCCTGCTCGGTGATTTGGTCTACGGGGCCGGCTACAAAACCAAGGCGTCGCAGCTTTCCGAGGGAGCAAAAGACGCGCTTGCCGCGTTAGGCCGACAAGCGCTACATGCTGCAGCGCTCGGCTTCGAACATCCGATCACCGGCGAGGCGCTGCGTTTCGAGCGCCCGCCGCCAGAGGATTTTTCGAGGCTCCTCAGCGCTCTACGGGCTTGAGCGCGACGAACCGGACGTTTGCGCGAAAGCCCCGGAGTGATCCTGGGCCGCCTACGCTTTCGTATAGTCTCGGTCGCGCGGCCCTTTTTCGGCCACGCTTTCTGGACCAAGATAGCCAGCCGGCGATAGCGCCGACGGAGACGGCCAGCCAAACCGGTCTCTGACTGGAGGATATCATGGCCGCTTCCCTTCCGATCATCGCTGGCGAGTCCGGGCTCGCCCGCTATCTTCAGGAAATCAAGCGATTCCCGATGCTGGAGCCGCAAGAGGAATACATGCTCGCCAAGCGCTGGCGCGAGCACAACGACCGCGAGGCGGCGCACAAGCTCGTGACCTCGCACTTGAGGCTCGTCGCAAAGATCGCCATGGGCTATCGGGGCTATGGCCTGCCTATCGGAGAGGTAATCTCCGAGGGCAACGTCGGCCTGATGCAGGCGGTCAAGCGCTTCGAGCCCGACAAGGGCTTCAAGCTTGCGACCTACGCCATGTGGTGGATCCGAGCCTCGATCCAGGAATACATCCTGCGCTCGTGGTCGCTGGTCAAGATGGGCACCACCGCGAGCCAGAAGAAGCTGTTCTTCAACCTGCGCAAGGCGAAGAGCCGCATCTCCGCCCTCGACGAGGGCGATCTGCGCGACGAGCAGGTCGAGTCGATCTCGAAGCGCCTCGGCGTCGCCAAGCAGGACGTGATCGACATGAACCGGCGCCTCGGCGGCGACGCTTCCCTCAACGCGCCCCTGCGCGAGGAGGGCGAGGGCGAATGGCAGGATTGGCTCGTCGACGAGACCGCCGACCAGGAATCGCAGCTTGCTGAACGCGAGGAGTCCGACGCCCGGCTGGGCGCCCTGAGAGGCGCGCTTTCGGTGCTCAACCCGCGCGAGCGACGCATCTTCGAGGCGCGCCGCCTGGCCGACGACCCGATCACGCTCGAGGAGCTGTCGACCGAATTCGGCGTGTCGCGCGAGCGGGTGCGGCAGATCGAGGTGCGCGCGTTCGAGAAGGTGCAGGCCGCGGTCAAGGCCGGCGTCGCCAAGGCGCAGCTGCCGAAGCGGTCCGCTCGCGCGGCCCTGCCGGCGCGCTGACCGGGCTCGCACAAGGTCGGGCGATGCGTTTAAGCGCGCTTCAATCGAATTTGGAATAAGGTGGCGCGCGACTTTCTCTTCATCCGAAAAGGCCCTATCATGTCCGCGAGTTTCTTTCGCCGCCCGGCGGCGCGCGCCTTTCTCATCATCGGCGCGACGATCGCCGCCTGCCCCGCGCTCGCCGGCGACAAGCCCGCGACGCAAGACGGCGCGAAGAAGCTGCAGGCCCTGTTCGACCATTTCCTGCCGGCGACGCCGGCCGGCGGCCCGGCCTTCGTCACGGTGAAGTCCGGCGGCGAGGACTATCTCGTCTCGGCCGACCTCGGCGCCCTGAACGTCCTCCTCAAGGCTGTCGGAGCAGCGGCGTCCTACGAGCCGGCGACCCTCCTCTACAAGCTCTTCGAACAGGACGACGGCATGTGGCGGCTCGTCCAGGATTCGATCCCGAAAATCATCTCCCACGCCGGCCAGACGACGAGCGCGATCGAGATCGATAACTACAAGCAGACGCTCGTCGTCGATCCGGCGCTCGCCTGGTGGGTCGGCGGGTCGGCCAGCGCCGACAAGGGCGTCCTCGCGCTGCATTCGCCGAAGGCCGACGAGACCTTCGATTTCGGCGCGGTCAGCGGAAATTACGCGACGACCGTCAACCCCGACCGGACGGTCTCGACCTCGATCAAGGACGAAATCGACGACATCGCCTTCAAGATTACCGGCGCGGCCAAGGACGGCGACCCGGTCAACGCCAGCGGCCGGCTCGACAAGGCCGCGCTCCATATCGGCGCCGACGGCCTGAAGACGCGCAAGGCGTTCGACCTCGCGAGCCTCCTTTCCGCCCATCGCGACGATCTCGCCGAGCACGAGGCGGAGCTCAAGGGCCTGTTGACGGAGTTCGCCGCGCCGGGCCTGAGACTGGCCGAGGGCGGCGAAATCTCGAAGCTCATGGTCTCTTCGCCCTACGGCGCGATCGCGCTTGCCGCCCTCAAGCTCGCGATCGGCGTCGCCAACGCCGGACCCAAAAGCGCGATCGAGGCGACGCTGGCGGCCGAGGGGTTGAGCCTGCCGGTCGCCCTGGCGCCGCCCGGCGCGGCGGCCCTGACGCCGTCGAAGATCGACCTGACGGCGACCTTGAAGGGAATCGACATCGCCGCCGGGGCGCACGAAGCGATCGCCGACCTGCGGCTCGGCGGTCCCGGACCCGCCCTCTCCGACGAGGATTCCGCCAAGCTCGCGCAGGCTTTCCTCAGCGCCGGCCCGCTCGAGCTCGACCTCGCCCCCTCGCATGTCGTCGCGCCGGCGATCGACGCCGACTTGCAGGGCGCCATGCGCTGGGAGGTCGGCAAGCCGTCGGGCGAAATGACGATCCGCATCCGCGGCTTCGACAAGACGATGGCCGCCGTCAAGGCGCTCGGCCCCGACGTCGCCGTGAAATCCCTGCCAGGGCTCGCCATGGCCAAGGGCCTCGCCAAGACCGAGCGCGACGGGAGCCTGAGCTGGCTCGTCGAACTCGGCCCGGACCGCTCGATCAAGGTCAACGGCATCCCGCTCGGCAGGGCGCCGGAGTAGGGGCTGGTCCTGCCCGTCATTGCGAGAAGCGCAGCGACGAAGCAATCGGTCGCTCAGCGGTTTGTCGCCGTTTAGCGCCGCTTTAGCGGCGGGCTTCTTGTTTTTCAAAGGCTTGCGACCCCGTTTAGCGTCGCCCTGAAACTCGGCTTCCTCTGTCCTTCGGCCGGCGGCTGAGCCGCAGGGGCCGATGCTTCCAAAACGCGCACGCGAGGCGCCGGAACGCGTTTTTCGCGCCGCGTGCCGCGAAAATGTCCTTCCCTTTCCTTCCATTTCTGACCGCGAATCGGGACATATCAAAGGGTTGTGCGGGGAATCGGGCGGAAATCTTTTTTGTGGCCCCTTCCCCATACCTCGATAGCAGCCTGTTTAATAATCGAACTGGCGAAGCGGGCCCCACCAGCCTGCGAAGCCTGTCCAGGGTCGAGGGCGCATGCGCACGTCGGGAAACCGCCGAAATCGATCTTCGTCATAGAGACAAGGTAGCACGGACTCCCGCTGTTGGGAAGAAAATGTTCGTGCTATGTTCCCCACGCAACAATGGCCTTCGCAGTGCAAGATTCGGTTTTGGCTGCGTTAATCCTAACTGGAACTCGCCAGCCAGTGTGACTTCTATCCTGACTTAGCGTAGCCTCGTCATGCGGTACCTGCGTCCCGCTCACAACGGAGGTCCCTGTTGGGATGATGCCATGGACGGACTCGATCTGGGCTTCACGAAAATCAAAGAGATATTCGTCACCGCAGACAGTATTCGTGAGCATATCACGACCGAGGAAGATGCCAAGGTACAAATAATCATACGCGTCCTGATTGAAGCTCTTGGCTGGGATCACAAAGACGTATCTGCTGAGCGAAAAAATACAAATGGGTTCTCCGATTACATTGTATCAGATTTATCCCAACCAGCATTTGTAGTCTAGGCAAAGAGAACTGGCCGCATAGCAATTGCTACGCAGGCGACGAAACGACAGGAGTACAAGATTTCCGGGCCCGCGCTTAAGGCGGCATTCTCCGGAATCGAGCAAGCAGCTTCATATTGCACACCTCTGGGTATCCAACTCGCTGTTCTGACTGACGGGCGTGTCTGGATTATATTTAAGCCTTTCATTCCAGGGGCTCCGTATTCCGAAACGCAAGCCATTGTCTTTCCCAGCTTCGACGCGGTACAGAGCGATTTTGCCACGTTTTACGACCTTTTATCGAAAGAACGTTCGCGACTTGGGACGTACAAGCTAATCTTCGATAAGATTCATGAAAACAGATTATTTGTCACCCAAGCCATGCAGGCGGTTATTAATGGTTCTGACTTAAGGATCGAGCATAAATCCGATGCGTCAGGAGATGATCAAACATCGGTCAGCTGGATGACAAACACGATAATAAAGAGCATAGAAGAGCAATTATTTGAAGATTGAAATCCTGAATGAAATGATCTTCAAGCCCTTTATCAGGGGGAGTACATTCGGCGTTCCAAGGGCGTCGATGCCCTTTTGTATAAAATGGACAAGGATGCGTTTAAGGAGAAATTTGGCCAATATATGGATGAGCAGGTCGAAAAGGACCTGGATGGCTATCTGAACCGTTTGTTACAAGATGTCGTTCGCAATCGCAAGAAGCTGCCTATATTAGTAATTGATAATACAGACTAATTTACACTGGCGTGTCAGGAGATAGTTTTTCAATATTGTCAGTCGCTGCGTCGTGGGGCAAATCACTGTTTGTTAGTATTTCCAGTAGCGGATAAATCTGCTTGGGTGTTTTCTAAAACAGACATCTTCAACATATATTCTTCAAAATCATTCTTTCTCCCCACGCCTCCCCCACGCGAGGTATTCCGAAAGCGTGTCGATTATTTGAAGGGAAGAATCAATGAGATAAGCCAAGGAAAGAAAAAGGCAAGTTATTTTGTAGGCCGGGGTATCAAATTAGATATTGGTGACCTTGGTGGATTTGCCTCAGTTATCGAGAATATTTTTGTAGATCAAGACTACGCCGCAAAGCGCCTGGGTGATATTGCTAATTACAACATAAGAAAAACGTTGACGCTATCGAAACGTGTGATAACGTCCGCTCACATTAGAATTGAGGAGATAATTAAGTCGTATGCCACGGGGCATCCTCTCGTTCCAAGTCAATTTGAATTCATGAATGCGCTACTCAAAGGAGACTATAACGCATTCAGACACGATGATGAACACTATATCTTTTCAATGTACCAAGCTGATGACGAAATTAGACAATCTCCGTTAATTCACCTTAGAATACTCTTGCTTCTAAGGGCATCCCATAACAAGGGAGCAACTGATGAACAACGATACTTGTCAATAAGATCAATATTTGGATATTTTGATCTAATGGGTATGTCACAGTCCGCAGTCGAGAAAAGTATACTCTCATTGATGCAATCTGGGCTAATCGAACCGTACGATTTGGCCTCGAGGGAATCAACGCAATCCTTGAATTTGGCAATAACATATAGCGGATTGGCCCATATCGAAATGGCTCTGTCGAGTCGTGCCTATTTTGAACAAATGGCTGTCACGACCCGGATAGCAAACTATGACGTTGTTAGCGAGATGGAATCTATGTTCCGCTCGCAGGGCCCATTCGCTGATCGAATGAAAAAGATCGTAGGTATGTTTGCACGATATTTGGACGAGGAGGACAAGAAGTATGTAAAAGTCGGTACTGGTTCCGAGCTAGCGGAGCAGCGAGCACTTGGTGATGACCTAGTCAGGCAGTGGTCGAATTCGGCTGGCGCGCAGTCAGCGAACGGCGACTCCATAGAAGCTCGCTCGGATCACGGTCCAGTCGCGACAGATACGGCTGTAACTATTGAGTTTTTCGATGCGACCAAGGGGTTCGGCTTTGCGACAAGCCCTCAAATGAAAGAGCGGGTTTTCCTACATCGAAACACCGTCTTGGCGAGTGGGTTCCAGACGGTTCAAGACGGAGACGACTTACGATGCGATGTGTCACGAGGCGTGCGTGGGTTGTATACCTCGAAGATTTATGAGATAGCGAAGCCAGCGATACTTGCGTCCGAAGCGCTCGACGCAAAGATCATTCGGTTGTTTCCAGATAGAGGCTACGGATTTGTTCGCGTGGCTCCGATAGCTGCTGACGCTTTCTTTCATTATTCGTTGCTTCCGGAGGCGATGCAAGCGAAATTGAAACTCGGACTTGAGGTCCGGGTTAATGTCAGGTCTGACAAGTCAGGCCAAGGGTATCAGGTGAAGCGTATCGTAGACTTTGAACGGAGCACATTGCCTCCAGTTTCTGAGTAACAGATTACCACCTGGACGCTCGCTTGGCCGTGACGCTCCAGCCTCCAAGGCAACGCCTGAGACAGGGCAGCCGCCGCCGAAGGGGCAGGCGACTGGGGATTGCACGAAGCCTCGCTGCGATGGAAAGTGCCGCCGTATTACATGCGCTGTGGCGATGATATCGCTCCGACCGGCTCGGAAAGGCGGATCGAAATCCGCACGGCGCATCAAACGAAAGCCCGAGGGGAAAACAATGCCGTCCGCGTCCCGTCCGAAAGCGAATGTGCCGAAGCGCGCCAAGGCGCGTCCGGCCAAGGCGGCCGCGCCGGCCGCCGCGCCCGCAGCCCCCGCCGGGCCTTCGGCGATCATGCGGGTCGCGCACGAGCTCGCCTCGTGGGCGAATTCGGCGCTCGGGGTCGCCGAGGGGGCGACGGAGACGACGATCGCAGCGGCGCGGAGCCTTGCGCGCACGCCCGGCCAGAAGGCTGCGATCGGCAAGGCGGGCGAATTCTTGCGCGCGACCCGGGAGGCCGCCGGGATCACGGTCGAGGAGCTCGGAACGGCGGTCGACCTTTCCGACCCGACGCTGATCGAGGAAGCCGAGGAGGGCAAGGCGGCCCTGCCGTTCGACCTCATCCTGCGGCTGGCCGGGGTGCTGGGACGAAACGACCCGATCTCCTTCGCGCTCAAGCTGACGCGGTCCTACAACCCCGGAATCTGGAAGGCGCTCGACGATCTCGGCGTCGGAAAACTGGTTCTCCAGGTCGGTCGCGAACGCGACTTCGCCAACCTCTATCGGGCGAACGACGCCGCGCGGCACCTCACGGACGAAGAATTCGCGCATGTGCTGAAGTTCGTCGGCGCAGCTTTCGACATGGCCGTCGGCTTCCATGGCGCGCAGAAGGCCCGCCGCGCGAAAGCGGCGGGCGCGTAATCGGCCGGAGTCGGACCGGCCTAGCGCCTTTATTACGACTGAGCGTGGCTGGGGACGGCGCTCCGACGAACGGCGATTTCATTGGCGACGGCCGTCACCCCCGGAACCCTCTTCACATCCGCCTCGGCGCAGCTCTTTTGATAGGGCCACTCGACTTCGCCGGACAGAATAACATAGCTATTATCGAATGTGACCCTCAGCCGATCGCGTGGAATCGCCAGATCCCAATGAAGCTCATTCAGGACACGCTCTTGAATTTCGAGCATTGCCGCCTCCCACCAGGAGATGAACGCCTGTTGACAGGATTGGATACGAGCCAAATTAGACTAAAGTTTAACTAAAGCCACATTTTTAATCGGATGGGACGTTTCTGCGACGAAATGCCGCCGATAGCCGCCGCTGGTCGCGGACGGCGAGTCAGGAGAAGCCCGGCACCGAAGCCACTCTGCGTTCCCACGGAGCGCCAGCGCCTGTCGGCCGCGATTCTCCCGCCTCCGCTCGATCTCACAGGAGAGGCGCCTCGCGGCGAACGGCGATACAACTTTCCGACCCGACACGCGCGCGCGACTTCGACGCTGACCCCCTCGCTCGCGCGGGGGCTCCCCTGGTAGGCTTAATCAACGGATCACCAGCCGGGGCGCGCCGCTTCAACCCAACAGGAACTCGGAAATGGCGACGCTCGACGATCATCCCCTCCTCATGTTCCTCGTCTCGTTTGCCGGCCTCCTGCTCGCGGCCCAGTTCGGCGTGGTCGCCCAGAAGGTCTGGAGCCCGATCAAGGTCGGCGAACAGGACGAGTTCAACATCGTCCAAACGGCGGCGCTGACGCTGCTCGGCCTCATCGTCGGGTTCAGCTTTTCGATGGCGGTCAGCCGCCACGACCAGCGAAAGAATTACGAGGAGGCCGAGGCGAACGCGATCGGCACCGAATATGTCCGGGCGGACCTGATGCCGGAGAGCGCCGCGGCGGCGACGCGGGGATTGCTGAAGCGATACCTCGATCAGCGTATTCTGTTCTACGTCACCAAAGATCAGAGGAGGCTCGAGGCGATCGGCGCTGAGACCGCCAAGGTCGGCGCCGATCTGTGGGCCTTGGCGCGGTCCGCCGCCGCGGCCGACCGCTCGGCCGTCGGCGCGCTGGTCGCCTCCGGCATGAACGACGTGCTCAATTCCGCCGACTACACGGAAGCCGCCTGGCTGAACCGGATCCCAACGGCGGCATGGTGGCTCATGGTCATCATCGGCGTCGCCTGCAACGTCACGCTCGGCTTCGGTTCGCGACGCTTCAAGTCGCTCATGCTGCTCGTCGTGCCCGCGACCGTCTCGGTCTCCTTTTTCCTGATCGCCGACATCGACAGCCCGCGCGGCGGCCTGATCACGGTGGCGCCGCAGAATTTGGGCCGCCTGGCGGCGTCCTTGAACCCGCGCTAGCTTCGAGGAAAGCCCTCATCCGGCGCCATAGCCCGTCGGGAGACGGGCGTCTCTCGACGCCCTGTGGCGCCACCTTCTCCCGCGAGCGGGAGAAGGAATTCGCTTCCTCTTCCGCTCGCGGGAGAGGGTCGGAGTTAGGGCTCTATGCGCAAGCGCTCTAGCGGCCGCCCGGCGTGGCGTTCCGGGCCGACAGCGCCCGCCACAGGGCGAGCACGATGATCGAGCCGACCAGCGCGGCGACGAATTGGCTGAGCGAGCCGAACACCGCGACGTTCGCCATCGAGGCGAGCTCCGAGCCAATCCAGGAGCCGGCGATGCCGACGAGGATGTTGGTGAAGATTCCGTGGCGCCAGCCGAGGATCATGCCGGCGATCCAGCCGGCAAGGCCGCCGATGATGATCAGCGAAAAGAAATGGATGTTCGGCGTGCCGAGCAGCGTGACGGGTTCATTCATCCGGAGCCCCCATAGAGCGCGGGCCGCGTCGCCCGACCCGCTTTCTCTTCGCCGGCAGGCATGACAGGGACGCGACGTTCGGGTGCCCGCCTCTTTCCATAGCCCGTCTTTGAGACGGTATGGCGCCGTTTGGCTATCCCTGGCGGGCGCCGCCGTCAGCGCGCCACGCAGCCTTTCGGATAGCCGACGCGCTTGCAGTAGACGACCGGACGATGAACGGGAGCGGCCGCGACGCAGCCCTTCGGATAGCCGACGCGCTTGCAGTAGACGACCGCGTTGGCCGGACAGGCGCTCGCGAGAATGGTCAGGGCCGCGAGCGCACCGCCGATGCGAGAATGCCGAATGACTCCAGTCATAAGAACCCCTCCTGCCGGCGATGCTGCGCGGCCGACCATCCCTACTCCCGAACCCGGCGCAGCGCCAGTTCGCGTGCGCGCGAAAAAATGTCGCGCTCGGTCTCCGCGTCGCATCTCCGCAATGCGGGGGGCTCGACGTCGGCGGCGCGCTCAGGACGTCCAAGACGACCCTTCTGATGACCGGGCGCGCAGGGCGTTGAGGCGTTGAAGAACGCCGGAAAGGTCGCGCAGCCGTATCGGCCCGCCCGATAGGTTTGCGTCCCCTCTCCCCTTGCGGGCCCCTTGCGGGAGAGGGGTCGGGGGTGAGGGGTCGGCGCGCCAGCGCCGCGGTGCAGCGCGCCTTGCGGCGCGAACCCCTCATCCGTCGCCTTCGGCGACACCTTCTCCCGCCATAGGGCGTCCGGAAGGACGCCCGTCTGACGACGGGCTATGGGGGAAGGGGTTTTCGGCGCCGCTTCGCAAAGCGTCGGTTGAAACGCGCGTCGCTCCGTGCTCTTTCGGTCCGACCGTCGCTGCAAGAGAGAGCGACGCGAGGGAGGGCCTTTCCATGGCGGGCGATTTCGATCTTTCGGGGCGGGCGGCGATCGTCACCGGGGGCAACGGCGGGATCGGCCTCGGCATGGCCAAGGCGCTGGCGCGCGCCGGCTGCGCGGTCTCGATCTGGGGCCGCAATCCGGAGAAGAACCGCGCGGCGCTCGCCGAGGTCGTCCCGTGTGGGGCGCCGGTCGAGGCGCGGAGCTGCGACGTGACCGACCGCGCGGCGATCGAGGACGCGTTTGCCGGGACCCTCGCAGCCTTCGGCCGGGTCGACGGCTGCTTCGCCAATGCGGGCATGGGGACCTCGGCGCGGCAGGCCTTCGTCGACCGCGCCGAGGACGAGTGGCGGCGCATGTTCGCGACCAATCTCGACGGCGTTTTTCATGTCTTCCAGGTCGCGCTCCGGCACATGATCAAACGCGCCGAGAGCGGCGACCGCTTCGGCCGCCTGGTCGCGACGTCGAGCCTCGCCTCGTTGTTCGCCATGCCGCGCGGCGAGCATTACGCCGCGACGAAGGCGGCGCTGAACGCGCTGATCCGCGCGCTCGCGGTCGAGCACGCGCGCTACGGCGTCACCGCCAACGCGATTCTGCCGGGCTGGATCGAGACCGAGATGACGGCCGGCCTCACGCACAACGAGAAGTTCGTCGCCAACGTGATGCCGCGCATTCCGATGCGGCGCTTCGGGACTCCTGCGGATTTCGGCGGCATCGCCGTCTATCTGATGAGCGCGCTCTCGTCCTATCACACCGCCGACTGCTTGGTGATCGACGGCGGCTACAGCGTGTTCTGAACCCGCCGCGCTTGCGTCAGCGCGCGGCGACCTTCGCCAGGCTGACCGGCGGGACAGAATCGTCCGGCACGAAGAAATCGGGGGCCAGATCGACGCCCGGATCGACGCGATAGCGGTCGAAGTCGCGCACGCCGTTGTCGAACAGGAACGTGTCGTCGATCAGGAAATTGCCGGTGAAGATTTTGGCGTCCTTGAGGAAGACGAGATGCGCCGCGTCGGCGAGAATGTCGGGTGTGCGCGAGGCGCGCATGAGGGCGTCGCCGCCGAGCAGGTTCTTGACCGCCGCGGTCGCGATCGTGGTGCGCGGCCAGAGCGCGTTCACGGCGATTCCCTTGCTGCGCAACTCCCCCGCGAGGCCGAGCACGACGAGGCTCATGCCGTATTTCGCCATCGAATAGGCGGTGTGTGCGGCGAACCACTTCTCCTTCAGATCGAGCGGCGGCGACAGCATCAGGATATGCGGGTTGTCGGATTTCTCGAGGAACGGAACGGCGAGTTTCGACGTCATGTACGTCCCGCGCGCGTTGATCTGATGCATGAGATCAAAGCGCTTCATGTCGGTCGCCTGCGAATCGGTGAGCGAAATGGCGCTCGCGTTGTTGACGACGATGTCGAGGCCGCCGAAGGCCGCGGCGGTGCGTTCGAGCGCAGCGCGCACCTGCGCTTCGTCGCGGACGTCGACGGCGAGGGGCAGCGCCTTGCCGCCGGCCTTCTCGATCTCCTCCGCGGCGGAATAGATCGTGCCGGGCAGCTTCGGATTGGGCTCCGCCGTCTTGGCGGCGATGGCGACGTTGGCGCCGTCGCGCGCGGCCTTGAGCCCGATCGCGAGCCCGATGCCGCGCGAAGCGCCGCTGATGAACAGTGTCTTGCCGGAGAGGGTGGAGGGCATCGGCGCAACTCCGAGAAATGATTGATCCCGCGATCCATGGCGCCGGGAACTTCACGGTGCAAGTCCTACGTCCGGGATCGGCGCGGCGCACCGGCGCTTGAGGCCGTCTTGCGAGTCGTGAGGTCGCGATCGCGCCGCCGCGACCGACGAATTTGTTCACCTTCTCACCTATCCACATTTGTCTATGGGCAACTACGCGTTCTCTACGTAACCTCTGGATTCGCACAAAGACGCCAGAATTAAACGAAAGCAAATCGAGGGGTGGACCAATGCCAAAATAAGTAATTCTAATTTCGTTTGAATTTATATTGCGCAATAATCGCAACATCGGCTTAAGGATTGTTGCTGTATGCGTTTACCCAGAGCGTCGGATTGGCGCCGCTTGTCGCATCATCCGAAGCAATGAACCGACTTTCCAGCGGGATCAGAAGCCATGACCATTTTAGCCATCGCGCTCGGCAGCCTCGGCATCGCATGCTCCATCATCGTTTGGTCAGCTTGCGCGCTTACGTCGCCGCAGGCCGACAATCCGGAGTGACCGCATAGCGTCGACGATCGGCGACGGCGGGACGCCCTCGCGCGCAAGGCCGGCCCCGCTCCGAAAGAGCCGGGACGGCCGAATTTGCTAGATCTGGCGAAGGAAATGATCGCGAGAGGCGCCCGGGACAGTCACGCCTTCGAACTTCTTGACGACGGCCTGCCAGTCGCTGCTCGCGAGGAGTTTGACCGTCGCCTCCTCGTATTCGGCCCAGCTGCCGAAGTTCACCACGCTCACAAGTTCGCCAACCTGCGAACCCATGCTGGCGAAAGTCGCGACCTCGTGCCCGGTTACGGCCTTGACGACGCCGGCGACCTCCTTCACCAGCGCCATGAGCTCAAGACTCTTTTCCCGGCAACGCCAAGTGTATGCGCGCAAGCCTGATCATGACATTTCCTCCAAACGGGGGAGTTCACGTATCGGCGTCGGCCGCCCCCGGGACCGAGAGACGCTCTGGCCCAATTCATCACCATATTTGACAGATTGCAATGCGAATTTACGTCAACTTGAATCCTCAGCCGGCGGGGCCATAGGATCCGCTCTCTTCGCATCCGGATGATTGCAGGGGCCTGTCGTGCTACCCAACAGCATGACCGCCCGCCGCCTCGCCGCCATTCTCGCCGCCGACGTCGTCGGCTATTCGCGCATGATGGGCGAGGACGAGGCGGGCACAGCCCAATCCGTGCGCGAGAGCCGCGAGGCGGCGGCGCCGATCATCGCCGCGCATGGCGGGCGCATGTTCAAGACGATGGGCGACGGATTCCTCGTCGAGTTTCCGTCCGTGGTCTCTGCGGTCGAGTGCGCGCTGGCGCTGCAGGCCGAGACGGCGCGGCTGAACGAGGGCGTGGCGGAGGCCAAACGCCTTCGCTACCGGATGGGGATCCATCTCGGCGACGTGCTGGTCGAGGAGGACGATCTCGTCGGCGACGGCGTCAATATCGCAGCGCGGCTCGAGGGGATCGCCGCGCCCGGCGGAGTCTTCATTTCGAGAACCGCCTATGAAAACGTTGTGGGACGGCTCGAGGCGCGGCTGACCGACCTCGGCGAAAAGGCGCTGAGGAACATCGCCCGCCCCGTCCACGTCTACGCCGTCGCCTCGGGCCCGGGCAGGGCGGACGATGAGCCGCCTCCGGCCGCCGCGACGAGGCGCGCGCCTACGCGACTATCGCTGGTCGTGCTTCCCTTCGCCAATCTCGGCGGCGGCCCCGAGCACGAATATTTCGTCGACGGGGTCACCGATAGCCTGACCACCGACCTATCGCGCATCTCGGGCGCCTTCGTCATCGCCCGCAACACGGCCTTCGCCTATCGGGGGAAGCCGGTCGACGTGCGTCAGATCGGGCGCGACCTCAACGTGCGCTACGTGCTCGAGGGCAGCGTGCAGCGCAGCGGCGAGCGCATGCGCGTCAACGTGCAGCTGATCGAGGCGGAGTCCGGCGCGCATGTCTGGGCCGACCGTTTCGACAAGCCGGTCGCCGAGCTGTTCGGCATGCAGGACGAGATCGTCGCGCGCATCGCCAACGAGCTGAGCGCGCAGATCATCAGCGCCGAGGCGCGACGGGCCGAGAAGGCGGCGAACCCGGACCTGCTCGACTACTGGTTTCGCGGGCACGACTGGCTCAACAAGGGCGTCAATCCGGAATCGCTCGCGAAAGCGCGCGAATGCTTCGAACGGGCGCGCGAAATCGATCCCGACAATGTCGACGCGATGCTTGGCCTCGTCTTCGCCGACGTGATCTCGACGCGCATTCATTTGCTCGGGCGCGATTCCGGACGCTTCGCCTCGGCGGAGGCGCTGACGCTCAAGGCGCTCGCCGCAGAGCCGAGGAACGCCAGGGCGCATTATTGCCTCGGGCTCATTTTCCTGTTTTCCAGGCGCGCCGAGCAGGCGATCGCCGAACTGGAGCAGGCGCTGGCGCTCGACCGAAATCTCACCTTCGCCCACGCCCAGATCGGGTTGGCCAAGACCGTCCTCGGCCGCGCCGAGGAGATGGAGGGCCATGTCATGGAGGCGATGCGGCTGAGCCCCCACGACCACGGCGCCTATGTCTGGTGCGACTTCCTCGGCATCGCCAATATCATGCTCGGGCGGGAGGCTGAGGCGCTTACGTGGTGCCGGAGGTCGGTTGAAGCGAACCGCCTCTATCCGATGGCGCGCTTTCATTACGCCGCCGCTCTCGCCCTTTGCGGGCGAACCGAGGAGGCCGCCTTCCAAGCGAAAGAGGGGCTCAGGCTGATGCCGAGCTTCACCGTCCGCCGCTACGCGGACGATGCGCGCAGCGACAATCCGACCTATCTCGCGCAACGCGCGCGCATTCTCGAAGGCATGCGCCTCGCGGGCGTGCCGGAGGGATGAGGTTTTTCTTCTCTCTGTGGAAACAGCGCCGTCACGGCTTGCGGCTGAGGCGAAACCTGCCGCTCCGCACCGCGCTCAAGCGGGCGGTTCATCGTCCTCGAAGGCGGGCGGCCTCATCGTGTCCTCCGGCTCCGGTCTTTCCACCGGCTCGTTCTCTTCCGACGGAGTTTCCTTTTCGACGTCTACGGGTTCGTCGCTGATGAGCTTCGCCGGCTCGTCGAGGCTCTCATCATAGGAACGACGGCGCCCCTTGCGCGGGGTTGCATTTCCGTCGTCTTCAGGCAATGGCGGCGGCATCATTCATTTCACCTTGTGATTGACCTGCCTTGCAAGCGACTGTGCGTCGCGCCCGGCGGCATGTCGGCTGTCCAGAAAATTCCCAATCTCTGTTTCAAAGTGCGGGCCGCGAAGGAGGCTCCAATGGCTGAACGACACCCAACGAGCGAAACGGAGATCATTCCTTACCTCTTTTGTCGCGACGTGCCCGCCGCGCTCGACTGGCTTACGCGCGCTTTTGGGTTCACCGAGGATATGCGGGTCGAGACGCCACGCGGATTCCATGCGGAGATGACGTTCGGCGGGCGCCGGATCATGATGGGTCAAGGTGGCGGGGAGTGGCGAATGCGGCCGCCGAGCGAGGCCGGTGACGTCGCGACGATGGGCGTTTTCATCTACCTCCCCGACGTCGACACACATTATCAGCGCGCCCGAGACGCCGGAGCCAAGGTCATTTGGCCGCCGCACGACGAATCTTATGGTCGGACCTATGCCGTCCGCGATCTCGACGGCCACCCCTGGTTCTTCACGTCTCCGAAAAGCTGAAACGAGCGATAATGTGCGAGGTCCACGGCGGTTCGCTGCGGACGCTGAGCGCGCGGCGCAGTGCCTTGTTTTTGCGTCTCTGGACTGCTCTAAGTAACAACAATTCGAGCATGCTTCGACCAGCGAATCGGGCTCGCCATGAGTGAAACGCGCAAGCTGACCGCGATCCTGGCCGCCGACGTCGTCGGCTTCAGCCGGCTTGCCGGCGCCGACGAGGATCGCACGCTCGCGCGGCTGAGAGCGCTGCGCAGCGACCTCATCGACCCGACCATTGCGGTGCACAAGGGCCGAATCGTCAAGCGCACCGGCGACGGCGCGATCGTCGAGTTCCGCAGCGTGGTCGACGCCGTACGCTGCGCCCTCGAAGTGCAGAACGCGATGGTCGAGCGCAACTCGGGCGTGACGGAGGACCGGCGCATCGAGTTTCGCATCGGCATCCATCTCGGCGACGTCGTCGAGGAGGACGACGGCGACCTGATGGGCGACGGGGTCAATATCGCCGCGCGCCTGGAAGGCGTCGCCAAGCCAGGAACCATCTGCCTGTCGGAGGACGCCTATCGGCAGGTCAGGTCGCGGCTCGACGTCGCGGTCGCCGACATGGGCGAGCAGCGCCTCAAGAACATCGCCGAGCCGGTGCGGGCCTATTCGGTCGAGGTCGGCAAGCCCGGCGCCGCGCCCAAGCCGAAGCCGGCGACCGCGCCGCGAGGCCGACTCGCCCTTGCCGCCGCCGCTCTGGCGGCGGCCGTCGTTGTCGCCGCCTCGACCTGGTATGTGATTGCGGGCCGACCCGCGGCGACAGTCGCGTCGTCGGAAACGGCGCAGGCGGCGCGTTCCGGCGTGCCGACGGTCGCGGTCCTGCCGTTCGCCAACGCGACCGGCAATCCTCAATACGACACGCTCGCCCAACGCATCGGCCAGGAGACGAAGGACGCCGCCGGCGGCGCAACGCTCTGGCGCATCGTCGGCCGCTCGGGGGGCGCGGCCGGGAGCGCCGCCGACCCGATCGACGCCGGGCGGCAATTGAACGCCGACTATGCCGTCGCCGGGAATCTGGAGGCGGGCGGCGATGCGCTGCGCGTGACGTTCCAAGTCGACGACGTTCATTCCGGCGCGCGTCTGTGGTCCCGGACGCTTTCGCCGATCCTGGAAAGCGTCAACACCGCAGCCGCCGAGGATGAAGTCGCGGGGCGCGCGGCAGGGCTGTTCAGCGTCGCGATCATGGACGCCGAGCGCGCCCGCCTTTCGTCCGCGGGCGACATCGAGAAAACGACCTGGGGTTGCGTCCTCAAGGGCTTTGCGACCCTTACCAAGCCGGACACGGTCGCGAGCGCCCGCGCTTGCCTGGAAGCGGCGGCGAAGACCGAGCCCTCGAACCCCAATGTGTGGGAAGCGCTCGCCACTGTCATCGCGCAGCAGAGGATTTGGGGCTGGGGCCTGCCGCCTGAGGAGGCGAGCGTCGAAAAGCGCGCCCGTCTGGCGGACCGGGAGTTGCAGGCGGCCCTGCGCGCCCGCGATCTCGCGCCCCTGGACGGCCGCGCTCAGGTCTCCGTTGCGGCTGGTTACTATGCCACATGCCAACCAGAGCGCGTTCTGGTCGAGGCGGAAAAAGCGGCGGCGCTCAATCCCTACGACGCCAACATGTTGGGAGGCCTCGGGCTGTGGGTGGCGTTTACCGGTCATTGGGACGAAGGGAACGCGCTGGCCGAAAAGGCTCTCAAACTGGCGGGGCCATCGGCCGCTCCATACTGGTGGTGGCCGAAGGCGAAGCGAGCCTGGTTCCACGGCGACTATCCGGAGGCCTATGAAGACTTTCAGCGCGCCTACATCGAATCGTTCTGGCTGTCGCATCTCGATCTCGCCTACACCCTGCCGTTCCTCGGCCGCATCGACGAGGCCAAGCAGCATGTCGCGGCGCTGCTGAAAATGGTTCCGACGATGACCATTCGCGAAGCCGACGCGTTCTATAAGCTCGTCTGCTTCGAGCCCGCCTATCGCGAGAAGATGGACGGCGCCCTGCGCCAGGCCGGGCTGCCGGAGTAGAGGCTCTGACGCGCCCGACGGCTGCTCCTCGCAAGGTCATCCTCATATCCTGACGCTTCTGCCCTCGTCTCCCTCGAAAAGACACGATGGTCCGGACACTATCTAGGCAATAAAAGGCGACCTCCCGCAACGAATGAGGATGACACGACCCGAATTGCGGCTCGTCCTCGGCAGAGGAGACGCGCCTCGTGGCGGATGACACCAGCACACAGGAGGCCTGAATGACTAAGACGCCATCTAAAGAGACCCACACGCGCGAGCGCCTCGGCACGCCGACCGATCTCAAGCCGGAGGCCACGCGGGACATCTCAGCCGCCTTGGCAGGATTGCTGGCGGATGTCTTTGCGCTCTATCTGAAGACCAAGAACTTCCACTGGCACATGAGCGGCCCACATTTCCGCGACTACCACCTGCTCCTCGACGAGCACGGCGACCAGATTTTCGCCATGACCGACCCTGTGGCCGAGCGGGCTCGCAAGATCGGCGGAACGACCTTGCGCTCAATCGGCGATATCGCGCGGCGCCAGCGCATCCCCGACAACGACGCCGACTACGTCGACCCGCAGGACATGCTCGCGGAACTGCGGGACGACAATGAGCGCCTGACGGTGATCCTGCGCGAGGTGCACGGCGTCTGCGACGATCACAACGATGTCGCGACTGCAAGCCTCATCGAAAACTGGATCGACGAAACCGAGCGCCGGACCTGGTTCCTTTACGAGGCGACCCGCAGCGGCCGCGGCGCGAACGACTGATTTGGGGAGCTTATCCTGAGCCGCGAAGGTCGTCGCTCACCTGTCCATCGTCGGCGGAAGCCGTCGCGCGCTAATAGCCCGCGGCGGCGTCGGCATGAGCGGGCGCGAGAGAGACGGTGACCCCGGTTGCGACCCCGCACCCAATCGTGACCACCACAAGAAGAACCAGCAGTTTCCCCAACCTCGCCTCCACGCGCTGTCGCCGCCTCGGGCGTCGAAGGAGGCGCTTATCGCACGATCGAGCCGGGCGCGATGTGAGCCGCGTCACGGTGCGGGTCCCTCTATCCTCCCCTGTGCAAAGCGCGGGGGAGCGGGACCACGCGAAGCGTGGTGGTGGGGAAAGCGCCCCGAACCCCCTCCACCGGCCTTCGGCCGGTCCCCCTCCCCCGCTCTGCGCTACCGAATTCACACAAGTCGAATTCGCAACGCTTTCATGGAGTTGCGCGGCGGGCTGAAACTAGGGCGACACCTCGTGACGAAGGCTGGCCGAGGAGGCGGGAAATTGAATGCCCTCGTCCGGCGCTTTCTCAGTGCTCCGACTTCGCGCCCCTC
>Ga0074044_10001216_pt1 | contig 23672 bp, 18 predicted proteins | sample BogForMeECP23OM1_FD_94443 | JGI IMG/M metagenome (GOLD analysis project Ga0074044, IMG submission 94443) | Bog forest soil microbial communities from Calvert Island, British Columbia, Canada - Bog Forest MetaG ECP23OM1 | ecosystem: Environmental > Terrestrial > Soil > Wetlands ... | reverse complement strand
TCCGTGGTTGGAAGCGAAGAAATGCGGTCAAGCAGTGCGTACTGCGGCGCGTCTTCTTTCGGCGAGCTTTCCTTGGATGCCGCTCCCTGCAAGCTTTTCAAGCGCTGGCGGCCGAACTCCGCGTAATAGTAGTTGCGAAAGCGATCGGACAGTTTCTGATAGAACGCCAGCGCCATCGCCGGATTGCCTTCTTCCTCGGCAAGACGGCCGCGCCAGTACAGCGCGTTGGGAATTTCCGCGGAATCGGGATAGAGCGCGATTTGCTGTTCGAACCCTTGCCGGGCCTCCTCGATTCGGAGTTGCCGGAAGGTCAGCCAAGCGGCCTTCCAGTGCGCGGAGGATGCGTGCCCACCCGTGGGAAAGCGCTGTTGTAACTCGCGGTAGTAATCGATGGCGCGATCATAGTCGCGCTTCAGCAGATACGTGTTTCCGGCCGACAGCAGCGATTGTTCGAGCCACGGACTCGCTGGACCAAATTGCCGCAGTTCGTTCAGAGTGCGCTGGACGGCCTCTTCATCGTCGGTCGAACGCTGAGTCTCGCTGAGCAGGTAGAGGCGCTCGGCTTCGGCGTCGCCGGTTTGCGCTCCCATGGCAGTTAGAATTTTGCGAGCCTCTTTGCTATTGCTGCCGCCGGTTTTTTCGAGCGCTCCTGCCAGCGCCAACTGTATTTGCGGGCGATCCGCAGGACTCACTTCTTCGACGAGATCGCGGTAATCGTGGGCTGCATCGGCATAGTGCTTGGATTTAAACAACAGATCGGCGCGCGTGCGGCGCTCGGCGATCGAGCCGGAGATCCCGAGCTTGCGCAATTCCGTTCCCGCCGCATCTGCCTCGGAACTGTTGGGAAAGTTGAAATAAACGTTGCGGAAAGCGCTCGAGGCTTTTTCCTTTTCGCCAGCTTCCTCGTAGGCGCGCCCGATGGCCAGTTCCACATCGCTGCGCACGGGAAGGCGGTCTTTTTCGAGCAGGGCCGCAGATTCCGTCGCCCGGCCTTCCTCGAGCAGGGTGCTGGCATACACGAGGTGGGCATCACGGATGAGAAGTGAATCGGGGAACTTCTTGTCGAAATCGGCGAGCGTGGAGAGCGCCTCGGCATTGTGCGCCGTTTTCAAGTAGGCGTCGCCCAGGTAGTAGGCGACGTAGTCTCCTAGTTCGCTGGCGCCGGCCTTGGCTCGATTGAGCGGATCGATGGCTTTGCCATAGTCGTGATCGAGCGTGCGGGCGTAGCCGACGACGAGCCAGGCCAGGGCTCCGGCATCGGCATCGTCCTTGGCGTGACGGCGCGCGTAGGCTTCGACTCCGGCATAGGCAGTGGGAGTGCGGTCCTGCAACAACTGCTGCGCCATGGGACGAAGGCTGGCGGAGGCGACGAAGGCTCGCCGCACCCGGCGCACGCGCGGAGAGATGGTCTTACGCTTCCTCTTATTCTTAGCGCTGGTGGAAGCGGCGGTATTCTTCTTGGCGGGCGTGTTCTTCGTTAGAGTGGGTTTCGACGTTGTGCTTTTCGACGTTGTGCTCTGGGCGGGTGCGCTCGCGCCGGGAGAAGGGGCAAGCCCCGTCTCTACCGACGATTGAGACTGAGCAGCGGCGAGCGGCGAAAGGCCTAGCGAGATCAGGGAGAAAATTCCAGCGAAAACCACGACTGCAAAACGGCGCACTCAAACCCTACCTACTGCCGAAAGTTGGCACCCATGATCGACAGATCGTCTTCTGCGAGACTTCGTACTATTTCATGTTGAAAGTAATTGCCGGAAGCTGCAACCGTGTTCCCATAACGTTTCTGGTACGTGGCGCGGCTTTTCTCGATCGCTTCCTTCAGGCGATCGTAGAGATCGTGATTTTTCCGGCCTTCCGCGACCTTGGCCTGATTATAGAGTTTGACCTCGTCGACCAGCAGGCGGGCAAAACGCTGGGCCTTGCGGTGAACTTCCTGATCTTCGGTTGAGCTTGCGGTTGCCGGCGGCGTCTCGGGGGTTGCCTCCGTATTCGCATGACCGATCGGGATCGGCTCGGTCAGAGCAGCCCCCGCAGAACTCGCGATTGACGCCGAGGCTTCGCTAGCTGACGCAGCTGCTGCCATCACGTGGCCAGGCGTATGCGAGGCAAAAGGATCGTTGAAAGCCGACACCGTGTGCACCGGCGCCTGGTGTATTGGAGCCTGGTCGGGCGGCGCCGCGCCCGCCGCGACGCTGGAACTGTCGGGATGCGACTGGTCCTTTTGCGCTTGCTTGCGGAGCGAATTGACCTCGAGCCAGGCACTGGTCGAAAGCACCAGCAGTTCGAGGGATCCGGCATCGAGCGAACCCTCCGTGCCGGTTCCGCTGTCGGCGTAGACCAGGGCGGCGACTTTCTCTTTCAAGATCAGCGGGAGGATCCGGCCTTCGCCGCTGGCTGGTTTCCCAAACTCCTGCAGGAAACGCGAGTCCAAATCGGGCAGCGGGGCGCTCGCCACCACGCGATCGCCGATCGCGCGGGCGACGGCAGGGGCGTTTTCGTCGAGAGCGAAATCTTTCACCGCCTCGTTATTGGCGAAGCCGCGTGCCTGCCATCCGCTGGCATGGCTGCCCTTGACCACAAAGAGCGCGACTCGGGCCGCATAGCGAGCGCTGGTGTCGAGCAAGGCGCGCAGAATCTCCCGCTGCGAAGTGCCTAAGTGGATCTCCCCAACCGCGCGCGCCAGAGCCGCAGGAGCGGACGCCGAAGCCGGATCGTGGCTGGCGGGTGCGGAGGTGTTTGTTTCGCCGGGCCCAGTTTCGGCCGCGATCTCTTCCATTACACGTCGGACAATCTCGGTGCGTAGCTGGGCCGCGTGGCTGTCCAAAACCTGGCCAACCACCCGTTCCACAATTGGCTCAATCCAACCGCGCTCCTTCATTCGTACTCCGAGGCAAAGCTCTCTTGACCAAGCTCTTCTTGGGGGAAGAAGGGAGCAGCCCTTCTAACCTTTGATTATATGGCCGCTTACAGGCGTTCTCGGGACACTTTCGTACCTGCCCTACCGGGTACCTCAGGCATCATCGCCAAGCGCGGGAAACGTTGCCGGCAAGACCGCGCCTAAACAACGCCCCAAAAACTTCGGTCACCAAGTACAATAGCATTTCGAGAATCGGTCGTGCTGTCCGAAAAATCTGCATCAAGTTACGAATGAGTACCATCCAACCCAACATAGAGCAACCGGTCAGCGAAGAAATGGCGCTGGTCCGGCGGGCCAAGCGCGGCGACGATCAAGCGTTTGAAGAATTAGTGCGGCGCTACGATCGCAACGTTTTCCGCATTGCCCAGCACATTACCCAGAACCGCGAGGACGCAGAAGATGTGGTTCAGGAAGCGTTCCTCAAGGCGTACAGCAATCTGGAGAAGTTCCAGGAACAGTCCAAGTTTTATACCTGGCTGGTGCGGATTGCGGTTAACGAAGCGCTGATGAAGTTGCGCCGGAGAAAACCGGAACGCACGGTTTCTCTGGACGAAGAAGTAAAAACCGAAGACGACTCGCTGCCCCGCGAGGTTGCGGATTGGAGCCCCAATCCTGAGCAGATGTACAACCAGGCTCAGTTGCGGGACATTCTGACTCGAACCATTCAGGGGTTGCCGTCGGGATTCCGGACGGTGTTCGTGCTCCGCGACGTGGAAGGTCTCTCGACCGAAGAGACGGCCCAGGCGCTGGAGTTGAGCATCCCGGCGGTGAAGTCGCGGCTGCTGCGCGCGCGTTTGCAATTACGCGAGCGGCTCAACCGCTACTTTCAGAAACGGGCGAGTGGAGATGGCGACCAGTGAAGTGTTCTGAGTTTCTTAACGAGCTGACCAACTATCTCGATGGCGCGCTGGACGCCCGGACCAAGTCCGAACTCGACGATCATCTGGCGTGGTGCCACAACTGCTACGTGGTCTGCGATACCACTCGAAAGACCATCGAAATCTACCGCGATTCCGAGCTCTACGAATTGCCCGAGGATCTGCGCACACGGCTTCGGTCGGCCATCATGACCAAGTGTTCCGAGCACAAGAAGTCGGACCCACCGAGCACCTAGCGCCGTGACCGGATGTTTTCTCTTTCCAGGACTTTCTTCCCTGCCTGCTGACTGTAGCGCCGCCGTCTCGGCGGCTGTCCGGCGGGCGCTACCGTAGTCATTAAGTCCGTCTGCTCTCATCATCATTATCATTCCCTGAGTGCTCGCAAGTGCTTGATTCCGGTGGCCCTAGGGGATGTACCTGGGGAGCTACCCATCGTCAGAACCTTTTCCGCATAGCGCGAATCTAAGTAGTTAAAGAGCTCGTCTTCAGATCAGACGAAGGGGGCGAGCCAGTTTTGTCGCTTTTAATTCTGTGGAGGTCACCCAATGTTTTCCAGGTTGATGGAAGCCATGTTTGGTTGCCGGCACGCGCGGTACAGTTTTCCCATCACGGTTCGCGCCGGTTCGCGTCGCACTCCGCAGGTTCAGCGCACGGGCACCTACGTCGCGTGCCTGGACTGCGGCAAAGAATTTCGCTACGACTGGCAGGAAATGAGGATCATGGGATCCCAGACCAGAGAAACCGCACACCGCTTGTCTGCGAAAGAAGCCACGAAACAAGCCGCGTGATGGTCACACAATGAGACCCGCTCTCCCCCAAGAGCGGATCGTTCGCGGCGTTTCGCGGCCAATAATGAACATTCCCCGATAGCCTCTCCCAGTTCTTGCTCCGCGTTCTCGTCCGGTTTAGTCAGCCCGGGCTGTGAAATTTCACTACCTATCCAGCCTCCGAGGAGCGCATAATTGAGACGGCGCCGACCCGCGGAGCGTGCTTCGGCAGTCCTCTAGAAGCGTTTCCGCTTGCGGTTCGGACGGGAGGTGTCTGTGCCTCTTTCCATGCTTCGGGAATTCCTGGATCGTAACCGCATTCAATACTTGGTGATCTCGCACTCAGTGGCCTACACGGCCCAGGGGATTGCCGCCCTCACCCACACGCCGGGAAAAGAGCTGGCGAAAACCGTCATGGTCATGGTCGATGGACGTCTGGCCATGGCAGTGGTGCCGGCTTCGTTCCGCGTCGACTTGTACCGGCTGAAAAAATATCTAGGGGTAGACTCGGTGGAACTGGCCAGCGAGCACGAATTTCGCGACCGTTTTGCCGACTGCGAAACCGGGTCCATGCCGCCCTTCGGCAATCTCTACGGCATGGATGTTTTCGTGGACCAGGCCCTGGCCGAGGACAAGGAAATTGCCTTCAACGCGGGTTCGCACCGCGAGCTGGTGCGCATGAAGTTTGCCGATTTCCGCGATTTGGTGAAGCCGGCAATCATCCCGCTGGCGGCGGGCAAAGCCCATACTTACGCGGCTTGAGTGCCGCGGCAAGCGGACTCTTCCCCGCGTGCAGCGGTTGAGGTCTGCTGCCCTCGACGCCGGTGCCCGTAGCCGTACAGAGAGCGGTTGTGGGAAAAACCTGTCCCGTCTTGTTTTTTTTATACAATCTTCACAAATCCCTGTGTTAAATTTGCCCATCTCAGATCACTGCATAATTTCCTGGAGGAAAATGAATTGGGCAAGGACATGGTCCCCAAGAAGATCTTCTTCACCAAAGGTGTGGGGAAACACCGGGAGCGTCTCACTTCATTCGAACTCGCCTTGCGCGACGCCGGCATCGCGGCTCAAAACCTGGTGCGTGTCTCTTCCATCTTTCCGCCCAACTGCAAACTAGTCCCGCGCTCACAGGGCCTCACCTATCTGCACCCCGGAGAAGTCGTATTTGCGGTGGTTGCCGAAAACTCAACCCATGAACCCCACCGTCTGTTGGCCTCTTCGATCGGCGTCGCTATCCCTGCCGACCGCACTACCTATGGATATCTGAGCGAACACCACTCGTTCGGCGAGACCGAAGACGCCGCTGGAGATTACGCGGAAGAACTGGCCGCCGAAATGCTCGCCACCACTCTGAACGTGGAGTTCGATTCCGACCGGTCATGGGACGAGAAAAAAGAGATCTATCGGATCTCGAACAAAATCGTCCGAACGGCCAACGTGACGCAGTCGGCGGTGGGCGATAAGCGCGGGCTGTGGACGACGGTGATTGCGTCGGCAGTGCTGATCTTCGACTGATGGAGCTTGCGCCGTATCGCTCGTGTGGGGACTGGCGCCCCCGCCCGTCCGAGCCGAGCGCAGCTCGGCAGTCGCCATCGAACCCGGACGCGGCAAGTAGCGTCTCTACTTTGCGATTTGAGCAATCCTCTTCTTCGCTGCCGGTTTCTTCTTCAGCCGCTCCAACACGGCCGCTACGATGAGCGGCAGGCCCACTGTCGCATCCACAAAAACCTCGCCAAATTTCCCGCCTTCGGCCGGAGGCACAAACTTGCCCCAGGAAACCGCCTCGCTGTAAGGGCTGCCCGAAAGTCCGCCCCAATACACCGGTTCCGGACAGATGCGGAGCCCGTAGTGATAGCGCTTCAGCGGCAGGTCTTCCCCGCCTCGCCGGTGGCGCAATTCGATGAACGGTCCAAACTGCTGCGACCAGTTACGCGGAACGCCTCCGCCGATGGTGAAGATTCCCAGCCGCTTCTGACTCAGCAGGGTTGCGGCAAAGTGCTCCAGATCTTCGAAGGGATCGAAACGGAAGCGCGCCTTGCCTTGCTTATCGCGTTCGCGATTGGTCAACGCGAAATCGAGGCCCAGCTCGGAATCGGAGAACGCCGGGACAAATACGGGGACATTCTTTTCGAAAGCAGACTTCAGAATGCCGCGTTGCCCCTTGGCGTGTTTCGCAAGATGCGCTCCAATCGCGCGGTTCAATTTATACGAGCACATCACCTCGTCCGCGTTCCAGCCACCGAATACCGCGGCCATCACGCGCTCCACGTCGTCGAGATTCTGCTCGGGTTCGAGCGTGTCATAGACGCGGTTGTACCCGGCCTCGTAGAGTTCCTCGTCGCTGAGGTCGGGATTGTGCCGGAAATGAGCGCGCCCGGTCGCTTCGACCAGCCCATGCGCCATCAGCGCGCCGGTCGAAACGATGGCATTCACCATGCCGCGATCGATCAACTCGGCAACCACCAGACCCTGCTTGGCAACGGTCATCGCGCCCGCGAGCGTCATGACGACGAAGCATTCCTGGTCGCGCGCCATCGCCTCCAGCACGTCGGCGGCTTCGCCGAGCTGGCGGCCGGTAAACGCAGTCCGCGACATCGCGCGCACCAGATCGTCAATGGATTGGATTTTGCCAGGATCCAGCGGCTCCAGCGGAATCAAACGATCGGCCACGGGATCGTGCAGCTTGCGGTCAATGCCCGCGCCTTCGTGATGATGGCCGTGCTTCGCGTCACTCTTGTGCTTCAAGGAGGGACCTCCCAATAAGAAAATCAATTTTGACCGAAGAAACAATTTACTAGAAGTGAGGGAAGCGGGGCGAATGGCTTTTACAGGGACCGTAACATTTCGCGCCCGCATATGGCACTTTGATATCCTAGAGCGCGATAACACATCCGTAGAGAAGCGGCTTGCTGCGTCTCCGCTGAGTTCGGAGAAAAGTGCGAGAAAAATTCACCGTCGCCATGATCCAGATGTCGTGCGGCCCCGAGCCAGCCGACAATTTGGCCAAGGCGCTTGATCGCGTTGCGGAGGCGGCACGAAAAGGCGCCCACGTCGTTTGCCTGCCCGAACTCTTCCAGACCCAGTATTTCTGCCAACGCGAAGATGCCGCTCTGTTCGATCTCGCGGAGCCCATCCCCGGGGCGGGTACGGAGAAGCTCGCCGCCGCTGCTCGGCAAAGTAAAGTTGTGTTGATCGCGTCGCTCTTCGAGAAGCGCGCTCCCGGCCTTTATCACAATACGGCTGCGATTTTCGATTCGGATGGCGCACTGCGCGGCATCTACCGCAAGATGCACATTCCCGACGACCCGCTCTACTACGAAAAGTTTTATTTCACTCCCGGCGATCTCGGCTTCAAGGCCTTCGACACCTCCGCCGGAAAACTTGGCACGCTCGTCTGCTGGGACCAGTGGTATCCCGAAGGCGCGCGGCTGACGGCGCTGCAGGGAGCGAGCATTCTGTTTTACCCCACGGCCATCGGATGGCATCCCGCGGAGAAAGCCGAATTCGGCGAGGCGCAACACGATGCCTGGCGCACCATCCAGCGGGCGCATGCGATTGCGAACGGCGTTTATGTCGGCGTGGTGAATCGTGTGGGCTTCGAGACCGGCAACATTCGCGGCAATTCCTCGCCCGGAAAGGGACTCGAATTCTGGGGAGGGTCGTTCTTCTGTGATCCCTTCGGGCGCGTGCTCACGGAGGGTTCGCACGATAGCGAAGAGATTCTGCTGGGCGAGGTGGACTTGCGACATCTTGAGGAGACGCGGAGGAATTGGCCGTTCTTGCGCGATCGGCGGATTGACAGTTACGCGCCGATCACGAACCGAATGTTGGATGAAAAGTGAGTTCCAAACGGTCGTTGATTTGGACCTCTGGTGTCTTGGCCCCCCGTGGTCGTGGTCTTTTAAAGTCAAAGACTTAGCGGCGGCACATAGGCCAGGTCTTTGAGAAATAAGGACTTACATCTAAAGTATTTATTATTCAATCATTTACATGGAAAAATCGCGCTCTGTACGAAAACTTCCTTCCGCTCTCGGCTATCGCATGCCCGCCGAGTGGGAGCGGCATGAGTCCACCTGGCTCGCTTGGCCGCATTTCAAGGGCGATTGGCCAGGAAAATTTGAGCCGATTCCGTGGGTCTACGCCGAGATCATCAGAAATCTGGCCCCTTATGAGCGCGTCGATCTCATCGTCAACAGCGAGCGCGCCGAAAACAGAGCCCGGGCCGTGCTGGAGCAAGCCGACGCGCTTTCCGACAACGTTTGCTTTCATCGCTGGCGCACCGATCGCGTGTGGACCCGCGATTCCGGCTGCATCTATCTAGTCCCATCCGCTGGCCACCGCGATGAGGGGTTGCTCGCGCTGCACTTCCAGTTCAACGGGTGGGCGAAGTATCCGAATTGCAAGCTCGATGAAAAGAATGGCGCGCGCATGGCCAAGGCCGCCGGCGCGCGGGTGGTCCGTCCGGTTTTCGGCGACCACCGCGTCGTGCTGGAAGGTGGATCGATCGACGTGAACGGCTGCGGCACTCTGATCACTACTGAGGAATGCTTGCTCTCCACCACGCAGCAGCGCAACCCGCCCATGGACCGCGCGGCCTACGAGCAACTGTTCGCCGACTATTTCGGGGTGCAGTCCGTCATCTGGCTCGATAGCGGCATCGCCGGCGACGACACTCACGGCCACGTCGATGACATCACCCGCTTCGTCGCTCCCCATACCGTAGTTACGATGACCGAGCCGGATGAACAGAGCGAAAATTACTCGCCCCTGTATGCGAACCTGGGCCGGCTGAGAAACGCCCGCACCGCCGACGGGCAGAAACTTGAGATCGTCGAGATTCCCATGCCACATCCGGTCGTGTTCGAAGGCCGCCAGTTGCCCGCCAGCTACGCTAATTTCTACATTGCGAATGGAGCGGTGCTGGCGCCGGTCTTCAACGATCCCAATGATCGCATTGCGCTCAACACGCTCGCGGAACTGTTCCCGGCGCGCGAAATTGTGCCTATCTATTGCGGCGATTTGATCTGGGGATTCGGCGCGCTGCACTGCATGACGCAGCAGCAACCAGTGAATACGCAGGGACAGGCGCCCTCGGCTGTCCGTTGAGGTGACGCCTCGCCACGATCTTGAGCACCGCGAAGGTCGGCGAGCTTTGCTCGCCTGGACAGCCGAGGGCGGCTGTCCCTACGTTAGATCATTTACACTTTTACCCCTGAACGCCGGGATCATTGCGGTGGGGTCGGAGATGTCGCGCCCTCGGCGGGGCACCCAAGGTGCATCTACAAAGAGCATCATTTGATGCTATAATCAGTGCCTAGGAGTTTTCCATGAGAACCACTGTTGCACTGGATGACGATCTCGTACGAATCGCCCAGGAGTTCACCGGGGTAGCGGAGAAGACGGCGCTGATTCGCGAAGCCCTCAAAGCCCTGATCGAGCGAGAAAGCGCTCGCAGGTTGGCGTCCCTGGGAGGCACCATGCCGGGATTGAAGAATATTCCACGGCGCAGGGCAGCGGCGCATTGATTCTCGCCGATACCTCCGTTTGGATCGACCACCTCCGTTCGGGCGACAAAGAGCTGCACAAGCGGCTCAGCCGGGGGCAGATTGTGATCCATCCCTACATCATTGCGGAACTGGCCCTTGGGTCTCTGAAAGAGCGCACCAGGATGCTTGCCCTGCTGGACCTGTTACCGCACCTTCGAGTGGCGCAGCTGAACGAAATTCGAACCTTGATCGAGACCCGTCGTTTGTACGGCCTCGGCATCGGCCTGATCGATGCACACCTGATCGCTTCGGTTCTGATCAATCCGCCCACGCTTTTGTGGACAAGAGACAAGCAACTCCGCAAAGTCGCCGAAGCTCTCGGCATTCACGCCAGCCTGCCTTAAGAAACAGAAGAGGCCTCCTGACTACAGTCCCCTTCATTTACACTTTTATCCGTGAACGCCGAGATCATCGCCGTCGGCTCCGAGTTGCTCACTCCCCACCGCCAGGACACCAACTCGCTCTACCTCACCGAAAAACTGAATGACCTGGGCGCTGAAGTGCGCTTCAAGTGCATTGTGGGCGACGACCTCGAAGGACTGACCGCAGCCGCCAGACTTGCCATGCGCCGTTCGGACATCATCATTTTCACAGGCGGGCTCGGCCCCACCGAAGATGATGTGACGCGCGAATCGGTGGCCGAAGCGTTGGGCTTGAAACTGCAACGCGATCCCGCAATCCTCGCGAGGCTCGAAGAGCGCTTTGTCAAGCGCGGCATGAAGATGTCGGCCAACAATGCCAAGCAGGCCGACGTCCTGACCAGCGCCACGCTGCTTCCCAATCCCGTCGGCAGCGCGCCCGGTCAGTGGATCGCGGGAAAGTATGATGGCGAGGAGCGGTTGCTGATGCTGCTCCCCGGCCCTCCTCACGAACTCAAGGCGCTGTTCGAGACCGAATGCATCCCGCGTCTGCGCGCTCGAATCCCGGCCCAGCACATCGCCACGCGCACGCTCAAGATGGCGATGATGCCAGAATCGCAAGTGGACGCGCGGGTCGCGCCGATCTACAAGACTTACGCCGACGTCCAGACCACCATTCTCGCGGGCGCGGGCGAGATCCAACTCCAGCTGCGCTGCCGCAAAGATTCGCTCGCGGAGGCCGAAGCGCGCCTCCAGGAGCTCGCCGAGAAGATCGAAGACGAACTCGGCGATGCTATCTTCTCGCGCAAAGGGGAAACCATCGAGCAGATCGTCAGCTATCTGCTGCAGATGCGCGGCATGACGCTGGCCGTGGCCGAATCTTGTACCGGAGGCTTGCTGGCCGAGCGCATTACTTCACTCAGCGGCAGCTCGCGCTATTTTCTGGGCGGCGCCGTGGTCTACTCGAACGAATTGAAAACGCAATTTGCGAACGTTCCCAAGGCGCTGCTCGAGCGCCACGGCGCGGTCAGCCGCGAAGTGGCGGCGGCCATGGCCGAAGGCATCCGCAAGCGTTGCCTGGCGAGCTACGGAGTCGGAATTACCGGAGTCGCCGGCCCGAGCGGCGGAAGTGACGAGAAACCCGTGGGCCTGGTCTACATCGCGCTTGCGGGAGAAGAAGGCACGCAGGTGGTCGAGCGTAATTTCCCCGGCGACCGCAAACGCATCCGTCAGTTTGCAACCGAGCAGGCCTTGGAGATGATCCGCAGGGCGCTGTTGTAAGGCACCGTAATCTAAAGAGATGCGAATATTCATTGGCATCGATCTCGACCCGGAGGTTCGCGGCCGGATCTCGCGCTTTCTCGAAGGGGTGCAGGGCTTCGCGCCCGATGCGCGCTGGGCGCGGCCGGAGTCGCTGCACATTACCTTGAAGTTCATCGGAGAACTAACGCCCGAGCGGGTCGAGGCCATCGCTGGACGTTTGCGGAGGGTTGGGGGCAGCGCCTTCGAAATTCGCTTCGCTGGATACGGATTCTTCCCCACTGCGAAGGCTCCGCGCGTATTCTGGATCGGCATCCACGCCGGGCCGCAACTAGCCGAACTTGCCAGGAGCATCGACACGGCTACAGCCGAACTCGGCATCCCGCGCGAAGACCGGCCTTTCAGTCCGCATCTAACTCTGGCGCGCGGCGGCGGGAGATCGGGCTCGCCGAAATGGCGCAATGGGGATAGCCCCAACGCAACTTTCGCGACGCTCGAAACGCGGCTCGCCGCGATGGGCGATCTTGATTTCGGCACTATGACGGCCCACGAGTTTATTCTCTATCAGAGCCAGCTTTCACCGGGAGGATCGAAGTACACGAAGCTGCAGCGTTTTCCGCTCCAGCGAAACTAGTGGAGAGACTGGCGTTTCGCTAGCCTGCTCCGGGCGAAGTCGAAGGGTCCCGCCGGGCGGGGATTCTCGGCGCTCCACCAGCAAGCTTGAATCGGCGTCAGATACATGAACATGAATCCTAACCTCATCGCCGCCGCCGTAGGCTACCTGCTCGGATCCATCCCCTTTGGCTATCTGCTGGTGCGGATGCTCAAGGGCGAGGACGTACGCGCGACCGGCAGCGGCAACATAGGAGCCACCAACGTGGCCCGCAAATCGCCGGCACTCGGGATTGCGACTCTGCTGCTCGACGCCGCCAAAGGTCTGGCTGCGGTTCTACTGGCGCGGTTGCTGTTCGGCGGACCGCATCAGCCGCTCATCATGACCACAGCCGCATTCTTCGCCGTGCTCGGCCATCTGTTCCCCGTCTGGCTCAAGTTCCGGGGCGGCAAGGGCGTCGCCACCAGCTTTGGAGCTTTTATTTTGCTCACACCGGAATCTATTTTGTGCATGGTGGGCCTGTTCTTGATCCTGGCGGTCGCGTTCCGCTACGTCTCGCTCGGGTCAGTCGCCGTAGCGGCGGCTTTTCCGCTGCTGGCGTGGGCTTTCCGCGAATACGCGGACCCGCGACAGTTGCTATTGATCGCCGCGGTTTCGGCGCTTGTCATCTGGAGGCACCGCCAAAACATCGGCCGCCTGGCAGCCGGAACCGAATCGAGGTTAGGGACAAAGTTAGGGACAGGGACAAAGATAGCAACCGACTCAGGGAAAGAGCCGGGAACTTCAGGAGCAACCCGTCCATGAGCCGTATTGCCATCATCGGCGCGGGCGCCTGGGGCACTGGACTGGCAATCGTCCTGGGACGTAAAGGGACACACCAAATCCGGCTCTGGGCGAACGAACCGGAAGTTTCCGAAAGCATCGCAAGAGGCCGAATCAACGAACGCTTCCTGCCGGGGTTCCTCCTGCCCGAATCGATTGCGGCGACCAGCGACCTGAACACCGCGCTCGATGGCGCAGAAATCGTGGTCAGCGTCATGCCCTCGCAACATTGTCGAGCTCTATTCGAACGCATGGTCCCGGCGCTCCGCCCGGAAACGCTTTTCGTCAGTTGCACCAAAGGGCTCGAAGACGGAACTTTACTGCGCATGACGGAAGTGATTGCGGATGTTTTGCGAAGGCCCAAGATAACTCCGCGCGTGGCGGCACTCAGCGGCCCGTCGTTTGCCAAAGAGGTCGCGCGCGGCGATCCGACGGCCGTGACCGTGGCGTCGGCCGACAGTGAGGTGACGCGCGCCGTGCAGCAGGCGTTCAACGATTCCCGCTTTCGCGTTTACACCAACGACGACGTGATCGGAGTGGAACTGGGCGGCGCGCTGAAGAACATCATTGCCATTGCCGCCGGCGTCTGCGACGGTCTCGGCTTCGGCCATAACTCGGTAGCGGCGCTGATCACGCGCGGTCTGGCTGAAGTGGCCCGCCTGGTCGTGGCCTGCGGTGGCCGTCTCGATACCATGGCTGGACTCGCCGGACTGGGCGATCTGGTTCTAACTTGCACCGGGGATCTCTCCCGCAACCGCAGCGTCGGGGTTGAACTGGGCAAGGGCCGCAAACTGCCCGACATCATCGCTGATATGCGCGGGGCAGTCGCTGAGGGCGTTTTCACCACCAAAGCTGCGGTTGGTTTGGCGCGCAAAAAGAACGTCGAGATGCCGATCGCCGAACAGATGTTCGCCATCCTCGAAAACGGCAAATCGCCGCAACAGGCTATCGAAGAACTGATGACGCGTGCGGCGAGGTCGGAATAAACAAGGTGTCAGGTCTCGGGTCTCAGGTCTCAGGAAAATCAGCAAAAGTGGTGCCCGGAGACGGAATCGAACCGTCACGTCCTGTTAGGGACCCGGGATTTTAAGTCCCGTGCGTCTGCCAGTTTCGCCATCCGGGCAATGCGCTCGATCTACTGCATCATACAAGACTTAGTTGATGACTACGTGCTCCGCGGGGCTGCGATTAAATGCTTTGGTGTCAGCTCTGGTTTCTCTTGGAGCTTCCTGAGTGGCCTCAGTCTGCTCAACCAGGCGCGCGACTGCCCCGACCCTATGTGACGTTGAAAGAGGAACAAAGCGACACGTCATACTGACCAGCTCACGCCGCAAAGCGCAAGCTCAACTAGCTCAATACGTACAAAACACAATGATCCGCAAGGACGCACCTTAACGAAACGCCTACCAACACTTTTTCGTGCCGGAAACGGGAGTAGACTAAGCGGCGGCAGTCGCGCCTAGTCCCGTGCCCTTTCCGCTGGGGCGGGAGTTGCGGAATCGGAAGCAGTGGCGCAGAATGCCAGCAATTATCTCGACGCGCGCCCGAACTCGAAACCTGGCGCTGGCAGCATCGCGTCCGGAAGAGTGTGCCATCCACAGGAGATTCTCACCATGCTAAGCGAGGAAAGGCGCCGAGCCATTCTTGAGGTCGTCAGCCACGATGGACGGGCCCTGGTCAAGGACCTGGCGCGGCGTTTCCACACTTCGGAAGTGACCATTCGAAAGGATTTGGAAGTCCTCGACAGCCATGGACTCCTGCATCGAACCCATGGCGGGGTTTTGCCCGTGCAGGGAGGAGCGCTCGCCGATCCCACGCTGCGGGAAAAGGAAGAGCTTCATCGCAAGGAGAAACTCCGCATCGGCACGGCGGCCGCGGGCCTGGTCAAAGAAGGGCAAGTCGTGGTTCTGGATTCCGGAACCACCACCACGTGCGTCGCACGCAGGTTGCGCGATCTTACGAATGTCACCATCATCACCAACGCGGTCAACGTGGCCACCGAACTGGCCGGAGCCTCGCCCGAAGTTATCCTGACGGGAGGAATGTTGCGTAAGAATTCGTTCTCCCTGGTCGGACCAATCGCCGAAGAAACGCTGCGCCGTCTGAATGCCGACATTCTGTTCTTGGGAGTCGACGGATTTGACGTGCAATACGGACTAAGTACACCCAACATCCTTGAGGCCAAGGTCAACCGGGTGATGATCGAGATCGCCAAGCGGGTCGTCGCCGTGTGCGATTCCAGCAAATTTGGACGCAGGAGCCTGTCCCTCATCGCTCCTACTTCGGTGGTCCACCAGATCATCACCGACCCGCAAATTCCACAATCCGATTTGCGGACCCTGAAGAGAGCGGGGATAGAAGTCACGCTGGTGTAGCGCATCGCAGGCTGCGCGATGTGAGGGGCAGAGGTTGCCCCCTCCAAATTCCGCACCGGCGCAGCTCTTCCAGATAAAAGCCGATCGCCCCAATGCGGGAGTTCCACATTGGAGCGATACAAGCTCGTTTCACTTTGGAATGAATCCCTCGCCCCCAATGGCCAAAAGAGAGGATTCTGGGGCGAGGGTCCGCACGCGCTACGGCAAATAGTAGCGGAAAGAGGTAAAGAACATGTTGTCGATTCCGTGTGGTGAAACCAAGGGGCCAGTGCACGCGCCCGCGGATACGAAATTGCTGCGACATCATTCCATCCCACCAACCACATTCCGATCCTATCGATACGTTTCCCGTTCTAGATAACGAGTTTCTGGCGGCCCTCAGAAAGTTTAGTGGCCGTTTCAACTTGATGGTCCCGCGTCAAACGGTGACGCGGGACCATTTTTCGGTTTTACGGCAAGTAGTAACGGAACGACGTGAACACCATCCCGTCGAGCCCTTCCGGCGAGAGTGCTCCTGCCGTGCCGGCGGAGTTGGCGCCAGACCAGGTCTGACGCGTCACATAGGAGTACTGCGAGCCGAACCGGAACCTGCCCTTGGGTCCGCTGTAGAAGGTGTACCAGAAGCCGGCCGTACCCTCGATAACCGCCCGCGTGTCGCCGGTGCAATTGGCGAGGGTTCCCGGATTGAATCCCGACGTGCCACCGCCGCTTGTGCCCGTGCCGGGAGCCGTTTCGGCGTAGCAACCGTAATTCTTGAAGGTCGGCGCTCCGTATCCGACCAATTGCCCCTTCCCGCCGTTCCCCAGAGGATCGAGATCATATGTCCGGGCGGCGTACTCCGCTCCCGTATAGGCATAGACGTCGAGTTTCTTGCTGTGATATTCCAGCGTGGTCAAACCCTGGTACCCCCTGATCAGATGCACCGTTCCGTCGGGAGTAATCGAAAGATCGGAAAGTTGAGCTGCGCCGTAACGGCCGATTCCGCTGCCTCCGAAGCCATGGAGGCCAAAGACGACGTGCTTGTTGGCGAAGTACCAGCGGGCATTGGCGCCAAAGCCTCCGCCTTCTTTCGAGGCGTTGTAGGCTCCCGTCGCGGCAGTGGCGCCAGTGGCGGTGCACAGGGCCGAGGCAGGAGCAAATTCGACGCACGGGAAGACGCGGTCGGTGAAGCGGTCTACGACACCAAATATCTCGTAGTGCCCAAAGCCGGGATCAAAGGCGGCTTTGGCGATGAGATCGGGCGAAGGATTGGCCGTGTAAGTCCCGGCTGTGTTGTAGCTATTGCTGGCGCCCGCTTCGCCGAGCAGGAAATTGTCGGCGTTTCCGTGCGTGGTGAGCGTGCCTTGCGGGTTTTCCACGGCGAAAGCGACCGACACCTTATCGCCGAAGTCTTTCGTTAGGCGAATCCCATACTGACGCGCGAAAGTAAAGCCGACGTTGTAACCCGGGTCGATCGTCATGGGCCGGGCATCGTTGACTTTGCCCAGATCGTCGCTGGGGGCGATTCCCGCTTTGCCCTCGGTTAACAGGCTCCACATCTGGCCACCGAGGAACTTCCAGCCATTGTCAAACTTGGCTTGGCCCCAAGCCTGGCGGAGACGGAGTGTATAGCTATTGGTCTGAGTAGCGGTGGAGGTGACGCCCGACGAGAGAAAGTCAGCCGATATGTAGCTGGAGAGTTCCACATTTTTCAAGCGGCCCTCGACAAACAGCGTAGGCCGGGACTGACGGGCCGAGCCGAAGAACTCCGACAGATTGCTCTGCGAAGCGCCGGGCATGGTGAGCGAATTGAAGGGGGTCGTAAGATCGGCGCCCAGCTCTCGCGACCGCCGCACAAATTCGGCGGCCACAAAGGCGCTGGTGGTAAAGCTGATTCCTCTGTAGTGAATCGACAGCGGGTTCTGCAGCGTCGTGTCGATGGTCTTCTGTGTCTCCTGCAGCGACAGCGCCGCGCTGGTGGCGGTCGTCTTGAGCTCGGCCACGTCGCCTTGCAACGCACCAACCGTCTGTTGTTGTTGGCTGACCTGGGCTTGCGCGGCGGCGGCCTTGTTGTCCGTGGCGGCCTGCGCCTGCTGCCAGTTCTGCTGCGCTTGCTGTAGCTGTTGAGTAAGTTGCTGGATTTGCTGCTGCTGGGCAGCCAGGCCGTCTTTCAACGCCTGAACGTCGGCGGCGGTTATAGCTGGGGTCGCGGGTGCCGCTGCCGCGGTTGCGGGCTTATGCTTCTTTCTTGGAGCCGATGCGGTTGAGTCCGGGGTTTGTGCCCAAGCGCAGGCTGAAAGTGCCGCCAGCGTCAGGAACGCGACAAACAGATGCGTGGCTGATTTCATAAATGCAGTCCTCTCCTTTTTGAAGTTTAGTCAAACAACACGTCCGAGGAGAAACAGAAACAACTCTTCGCAATCGGAGGTCGCAGCGAGGCGACCTCTATTTTTGTCGGCGGTGTTTACTTACTTGTGATTTGAGAATAAAAACTTACCGGAGGACGGTTGTTATGCCATGAAGTAAACTATCTTAATTTATTTTATTGACATCACCGGGGCACAACATCCGCTTCTCCATCCCGCCAGGTTCCGGAAGGACCCACTACACCTCGTGTTTTTGGCAACCTGCGGGAATCGCTGCAAGTTCACGGAGAGGGGGAGTGCACATCCAATTGCAGGTCGAAGGACGAAAGGTTCTCACGCCCGAGAGCGATGGAGACCGTTCCGGTTTTGAAAACAGTCCCTCGCCCCCAGGGCAGGGGGCGAGGGTACCGCACACGCTACGGCAAGTAATACCGGAACGAGGTAAAGAACACGTTGTCGATTCCGTGTGGCGCAACATAGGTTGCTGGCGTTGTCCCCGTTGCCGCAACGGACGTTCCCGTCCATGCATCCCGGACCAAGTAGGAGTACTGCGGGCCGAACTGCAGTCTGCCCTTGGGACCGTTGTACAGTTTGATCCAGAAACCGAACGTCCCCTCGATCACCCTTTGGGTCTGGCCACTACAAGTAAGCCCCCCGAAAGCGTAACCGCCGGCGCCGGGCACGGTTTCGCTGTAGCAATTCGAGTCGACAAATTGCGGCGCTCCGTACCCCACCCACGGCAGCTTGGCATTGTTCATGTCCTGTTGAAAGTGGTTTCCCACATAGTCCTCGCCGCCATTGAAGTACACATCAATTTTGGGATAGTGAAATTCAAGCGTGGCCAGACCCTGATAGCTCCGCAGGGGGGCCAGCGTGCCATCGGGGTTCACCGTGGCATCCGGCAGACCCGACGCGGCGTATCGGCCTATACCGTTCCCAAAGAGGGCATGAAGGCCGAAATCCACGTGCTTGTTGAAGGCGGAAACGCGGCCGTTCGCTCCCAGTCCACCGCCAGTCGTCGAAGCGTTATGGGCTCCAGCCACAGACACCACGGGTGGAGTACCGCACCCGGCTGTGGTAGCAACAACTTCTGCGCAGGGATAAACGCGGTCGCGGAAGCGGCTCAAGACGCCGAAGATTTCATAGTGGCCGAAACCGGGCTCAAGGGCTGCTTTGACGATGATGTCCGGCATCGCGTTGAACGGATAGTTGGTGGTCGAGTTATACAGTCCGCCGCCAGCGCCGGCACCGCCAAGGGCGAAGTTATTGGCATTGCCGGTTACAGTGAAGGTAGTCTGAGGATTCTCCAACGAGGCGGCCAGCCAGAAATGATTGTCGAAGTTCTTGACGACACGGACACCCCATTGCCGCGCAAAACTGAATCCGACGTTATAATTCGGATCGATGGTCATAGGCCTGGCTGTGTTCAGGTTGTCGATTCCCTTCCTGTTCTCTGTTAACAGGGTCCACATTTGACCGCCAGTGAAGGACCAGCCATTGTCAAAGGCAGCTTGACCCCAAGCCTGCCTTTGACGCAGGGTGTAGCTGTTGGTCTGATTGTTGTTTGACGTCACGCCAGCCGAAAGAAAATCAGCTTCGTAATAGCCGGTTAGCTTGGCATTCCCGACCTTGCCATCGGCCCGCATCGTGATTTGCGACTGGCGGCCGGAGCCAAAGAATTCCGAAATTGCGTTCGCACCGCTTCCGGGCATGTTAACGTTGTTAAAGGGAGTGGCATCCGCTCCCAGCGCCCGATTGCGATACACCGATTCACCCGCCAGGAATCCACCGGGAGTGATCGTGATCCCTTTGTAGCGGATGGCAACGGGGTTCTCCAGTTCCCCTTTTATGCTCTTCTGAGTTTCCTGCAGCGTCAGCGCAGAGTTCGTAGCGGTGGTCTTCAAGTCCGTAACGTCACTCTTGAGCGCCATGACCGTTTGCTGCTGCGCGGACGTTTGAGCCACGGCAGCATCCGCATTGGTCTGCGCCTGCGTGGCCACGGTTTGGCTTTGATCCAGCCGCTGTTCCAGTTGCTGAATCTTCTGATCGCGGCTTTGAATCAGATCGGTCAACTGCTTGATTTGCTGCTGCTGAGCATCGATCGCCTGCTTCATCTCACTGAGTTGGGCTGAAACAGTCGGCCCAGCTGTCTTGGCAACCGCTTTTTTTCGCTCGCTCTTTGCCGTAGTTGCAGTACCCGCACCTTCCTGGGCCTGAGCCGCGGTCACGCTCCCAACGAGCACCATCGAAAGCACCACAGCCATCATTCGTTTCATCGTTTTGATCTCCTGAGAAATAAGCGTTATAAACAGCAGACAAAGTCCTGACAGGAACACTTTCAGCGTGTAGTCCATGGTTGGTGAACTGCCAGCCTAGAACACCGTTTGTTAATAATTGATGACAGTTTGTTGAAATTTCGGTGAATCGAGCCTGAATGCTGCCGCCCTGGCTGTCGCAGGGGGCTTAAGAACAGGAAAGTCTTGGAATCGATGAAAGGAAACGTTGGCTGGGTCTGGAGGTCCCTCAGGATACTAGTTCAAGTTGCACTCTTCAAAACACACGCTCGCCCTGGTCCACCAGGGAAGCTGGGGACGTTGGGCGCACTGGTTGCTCTCCGACCCTCCAAGAGAAGGGCCTTCATGGTCACACCCGAATCACCATGACCTCTGTCGCTCTAATGAAGCTCCGCGCTCTCTCGGGCAAACCTCGGCAGCCATCTTTGTGGCCGCTTTCCGAGTAGCGACCACACGTCCAGACTCGTCGCATCTGCCGCGGACTATGCAACTAATTTCACTTCACTATATGACCTCTCGACACAGTTTGTGAGCCGCAGAGCATGCCCCCTGGCCAAAGATTTTCTTGTTTCAACTAGACACATTTGAGCTACACTAGGCCGCCGGGGTCGGCGCGTTTTTCCCCCTTCACGTGCCGGTGCTTTACATTTCAGTGCATGAATGCGTTTGTGGGTGCAAGAAATTTTGCGCCGCAAAATGGCTGTGATAGCAATCTCCCTTGGCTTGGTTGAGCGGGTTTGTGGAGAGATGGGGACATGGCCTGAACGGGCTATTCAGGCTTTCATTGCAGGATCTCGTCATCCGCGTGGGGGGACGGGAATGCAGGAGATGTACCGAACCAGGACGGTCCCGAGCATTAGATTCAGTTGATTCTTTGTCCACGATGTCCAATGCGGCGAAGAGCCGTTGTGACGTGTGAATTGGTAGAGGTTTTCGTTTCCAGGCTTAGGCGGAAATTCCCAGGATGGGATGCGCCATGGCTGCAAATTTAATGACCCTGTCGAGAGAAAAGAGAGAGATTCCCATGAAAAAAGTTCTGATGCCAGTCGCTGCTTTTACGCCGATTCTAGTAATGGTCCTGTTAATGGTTCTGCTCGCGCCCGCGACTGCGTTTTCACAGAACAATCCTCCCCCTACAAGTCCAACAAGTCCCATTCTGGACCTTGGTGGAGCGTATGCGACGCCCCCAACAACCCCTTTAGCGCTCCCTGGCGGCGGCAATGGAAGCTACAAGCAGTACACGGTGGATTTCACTGCGAACCCAGGCAGTGGCAGCGTAACCATCATGTTCGCGTTTCGTGACGATGTGGCGGACATCTCTCTCGCCAACGCGTCGGTGGTTGACCTGACGACTCCCAGCAGCAACCTGTTGACCAATGGCAACTTTTCTTCGGGTACAGTTGGCTCGACGCCGATCGGCTGGACCTATGCCATCGGCACCAGCACTGCGTACGGGGGTGTTGTGGCATCGGGCTCCGATTGCTACGGTGCTGGCTACTGCTGGTTTGACGGCTCTCTGGACGGTTACGACACCATCAGCCAAACGATTACCACCAACCCGGGGGACAATTACCAGATCAGCTTTTCTGTAGCTGAGGACAGTTTTTGCGGGCCTACTTGTAACTTTTCCGACACCAGCGCAAGCGGAATTGCCGGAATCGATGTTGCCGTCTATGCCCAGGGGGGGACGCTGGCGCCAAACCAAAAGCTGACTTTGACCCCACTTTACTCGGGCACCGGCACTGTGACAGACAATCAGGGAGCATCCGGAATCGGAACTTGCAGCGAGGCAAGTGGAGTTGTAACACAAAACGGAACTGTATCGGCAACGGGAACGTGTACGGCAAGCTATCCGATCGGAACAGTGGTGGAATTGACAGCGAACCCGGCCGCGCCCTCCACATTCGGTGCTCCGGCGAGCGGGGCGGTCGCGGCGATCCCGGGCTGGGGCGGCGCGTGCACGAACTCTGCAAAAGCCCCGGATGTGTGCACCTTGACGATGGACTCGTCGCAAGCCGTTACCGCGGCTTTTGTTTTGCCCGGGCAAACCGTGACGGGAACGGTTACGACGGGAACAACGACCACCTACGGTTTTGCTGGCGGCAACCCGCCAACCTGCCTCACCCCCACAGCAGCATGTGGCTACGATGCGACGGGAGAGCTGACGAGCGGAACGTCTACAGAGATGTCGATCACGTCGACACCGTTCTCAAGTCAAGCGGCCTGCGATGCCATCCTGCAACAGAGCTTCCCAGGCGCTCATTGCTTTTTCTACTACAACGGCCTTGGTGCGGGTGCGGGCGACGCGTCGATAGGGTTCGAGGTCACATGCCCTGGGTCCGCAACGGGCGGGACGTGCGGCTCGAGCAGCAGCCAAGATTTCAATGCCTTGATAGGCTCGGATTTCTATTTCCTCATCTCCGAGAACACAGGTCTCGGGATTACCGGCGATGCTCCCACTCTAACGTACAACGGAGGCAACGCATATCCGGGCGTTGTCAAATTCGCGGGTCCCAATCCGCTGCATCCCTGCTACCTGCCTGCGGATACCCCGGCGCCGTCCCCGAGCAACCAGATCAGCCTGTTCAAGTTCATAGACGATATTCCCGGCGCTCAGCCGGTTAAGGCCCCCAGCGGAGGCACGGGTTCGTGCTGGCTATTTACGTACGCCATGAATGATGAGGCGCCGACCGTCAGCATCACTGCGGGACCCACGAATAATGAAGACGTTGCCCAGAACTCGGTGTTGAACGCGACCTTCGTTTGCAACGCGGCAAACGCCGGCGCCGATTCTCTAACTGGACCATATTTGACGGTGAATTCCTGCACCCTGACCGACACCTATACCGGAGCAGGAAGCCCCGCGGTCATCTTGGCCACAGCAGGGTCCGCATCGGCCAACGGTTCCGGCGCGATTGACACGTCCAACCCGGGTCCACATTACTTAAACGCAACTGTGATGGACTCTGCCGGGAACACCGCTTCCGCATTTCCTTCTGGTTCACCGCTGACTTACTATGTGCAAGGGAGTTCGAGCACACTGGTCAGTTCCAGCCCGAATCCTTCGACCTATGGCCAATCCGTCACGTTCACTGCGACCGTGGCGGGAGTGGCGGGTGCTCCGACTCCGACTGGGACGGTGACGTGGGGCGGGGTTCCGGGATGCACCACGGCCAGCTTGATCTCAGGCGTGGCGACGTGTACCCCCTCCACCCTCCCAGTGGGCAACTACACTGCTACGACGACCTACCCGGGAGACAACTTCAACAGCAGCGGGAACGGGACGCAAATCATCGCCCAAGTAGTCAATCCGGCCACGCCGACGGTGGTGGCCACGGGTAACACTTGCACCTACAACGGCTCGCAGTGCACAGGCAGCGGTTCCGCCACCGGCGTTCTCAATCCGACTGACGTCCTTCCGTTTACGTTGAGCTACGCCGGCACGGGCGGGACGGTGTACACCGCGAGTCCCACGGCTCCCACCAATGTCGGCACTTAC
>Ga0074044_10001214_pt1 | contig 23691 bp, 22 predicted proteins | sample BogForMeECP23OM1_FD_94443 | JGI IMG/M metagenome (GOLD analysis project Ga0074044, IMG submission 94443) | Bog forest soil microbial communities from Calvert Island, British Columbia, Canada - Bog Forest MetaG ECP23OM1 | ecosystem: Environmental > Terrestrial > Soil > Wetlands ... | reverse complement strand
TGCTGGAGACGCTGCGGCCGTTCTGCGATGAGGCGGCAACAGCGCGCAACACGGCTATCGGTTCACTCCGCGCTTCGGTCGAGAACGAGCTCCAACGGTTGTTGCCGCGCGGCCGGGCTCACGAGGAAACGGTCGCCAAAGCGTTGGGCGTCAGCGTCAGAACGCTGTCGCGCAGGCTGTCCGCCGAAGGCGCGACCTTCGCCGAGGTTGGCGATCGGTTGCGCCGCAGCCTCGCGCTCGAGTATCTCAAAGAATCCAACTTCACGACGGCGCAAATCGGGTGGCTTGTCGGCTATGAGAGTTCGACCTCGTTCAATCATGCCTTCAGGCGTTGGACCGGCCGCACGCCATCCGCCTCGCGCAAAAAAGAGCGGCGTCCGGCCCGGAGCGAAACTTAGGCCGCGTCGCCTCGTCGCCGTCAAGGCGACCTGCGCGTCGAAGTCCATGGGCTGAAAAGGGCCTGAGCCGCGCGGAGGGGCCAAGGCTCGCCGAAGGCGACCCCCGCAAGCGGGCTCGGCCTTGACGGAAAGCACGAATCAGGCAGAGCAAACGATGGCCGTTTTGCCTCTGGTCAAGATAAGGGAGTAAAGTGTAGTCGTAACCGGCCGTAGCCGGCTTCAACGGGAGGGAAGACATGTCAGCGACGATCATCAACCTCATCATCCAGCTCATCGCCGGCGCGATCGGCGGCAACGCGGTTGGCGCGGCCGCGAAAAACGTGAGCATGGGGAACGCAGGCAACACCATCGCGGGCGCTGTCGGCGGCATTGCGGGCGGGTCGCTGCTGACCTCGTTAATTCCGATGCTTTCGGGCGCGGCGGGCGGCATGGACATTGGCGCCTATCTCGGCCAGCTGGTCGGCGGCGGCGTGTCCGGCGCGATCGTGTCGGCGATCGTCGGTCTGATCTTGAACAGAATGAAGAGCGCCTAGGGTTGCTTTCTTCCGCTTGCGGGCGCCTTGCCCACGCCGCAGCGTTCGGGGAGAGTTCGCCGCGCCTCGAGGCGCAAACCTCTTTGGGGCGAAACGCCGGCGGGCCGCCGGCTGTGTGACGGGAGCAAGCCATGGGATTGATCAGTTTCGTCAAGAACGCCGGCGCGTCGATCTTCGGCGGCAGCCAAGACAAGGCGGCGCCGGCCGAGGAGCTGAAGAAGGAGCTCGACAAGCACGACCTCGACGCCTCGAACGTCAAGATCGAGGTCGAGGGCGACAAGGTGAAGGTGACGGGCGCCACTTCCACAACTGAGCAGGCGGAAAAGATCGCCATCGCGCTTGGCAACACGGTCGGCGTGGGGACGGTGGAGAACGACATCAAACCCACGACGGCCGCGCCCGAGTCGAAGTTCTACACTGTGAAAAGCGGCGACACGCTTTGGCATATCGCCGAAACCGAGTACGGCAAGGGAAACGGCGCGAAGTACGACGTCATCTTCCAGGCCAACCGCCCGATGCTGACCCATCCGGACAAGATCTATCCCGGCCAGGTGCTGCGCGTCCCGCCGCTGGGGTGAGCGCAAAAGGAGAATTCACCCCTCTCTCCTCCTCCGCTCCTCCGCGGGTCAAGCCCTTGGGTTTCGGCCGGCCCTCCGGGTGACTGCGCCGCTCCGACGCGGCGTTGTCTCGCCATGGACTTCGACGCGCTGATCCGGCGCCAAAGGGCGTTCCTAAGAACGCCCGTCTTTCGACGGGCTATGGCGCCGGGCCTGCGCGTCGAAGTCCATGGCTGAAAAGGGCCTGAGCCGCGCGGAAGACGGGCTGAGCGTGGTCGGGCTTGACGTCGAGCACGGATCAGCAGACCACCCGATGTCCGCCTCGCCCTTCAGCGCCACCGTAACTCCTCCGGGGCTGACGTTCGGCGGCTGAGGCAGCGGGCCCCTTCTCCCGTTCGGGAGAAGGTGGCGCGGAGCGCCGGATGAGGGCTTGAGCCGTCGCGATTATCCGCCAGGCGCCGCCGCCTCCGACCCCGCCCGCCTCCGCCCTCATCCCCTGCCCTTCTCCCGAACGGGAGAAGGGGGACGCGCGCGATTCCGCGAGGTGCGTGAGCCACGTCGGCCTGTCGCCGTCAAGGCGCTGACGCGCCTCCTCCGCTTCGCTGCGGCCCTCCGGTGACTGCGCCGTTTCGATATCTCATGCAAAGGGGAAGCGCCTGCGGTTTTCCCGTAAAATCCAATATTTGGTTAGCGACTTCTCGGATTTGGCCTTAAGGTCGCCAACGTCTTTCGGAGCTGAAATTCGAGCTCTTCAAGCCCCATTTCGCACGCCCTTGTGAACGCATGGTCTGTGCACGAACCGCCTTCTCACTTTCGGATGACGCGCTGCGATGCTAAACGCCGGATCCTCCGCCGGCGCTTGGGGCAGCCCGATCCGTCCGCGCGGCGGAAAGGGCGGGGCGCCCGCGGTCGAAGATGGGGAGAAAGAAACGTGGAAATCTGGATTCCAGCGCGGATAAACCGCGCTCTCCGAGCCGCCGCCGGGTGGGCGGAGGAGCATGACATCGGAATGGAGAAGGCGCTGGCCCTTTGCGCGCTGATCGTCATCTGCGCCGCCCAGTTGGGGGCGAGCCTCCTTGGGAGGCTCGTTCATCGGATGCGAGCGATCGTGGTCGTCGGGCTTGCTCTCGCGATTCCTGTCGGGGCGCTCGCATACCGATTTCTCCCGGACACGCGCACGACGAACGCCACGGGACGAGGCATGAACGAAAGCGTGGAAGAAAATGCGAGAATCACCAAGTGGAAAAGAAGCGTCGAGCAGGCGCTGACAGAGGCGGGGGCCAGAGAACCGGCTCGACAGCAGGACGCGGCGCCGGCGGAAGACGGCGTCGATGCGACCAAAGCGTCGAACATCGCGGCGCAAGAGGGGGAGACGACGCGGATCGATCCGGGCGCCGCAGGAGAACCCGCGAAAAAACAGGCGGAGACTTTGAACGCGAGCCATGAGGACGGGGCTGCCGCCGAGACCAAAGCGGCAAGCGCGTCAAGCGCGGCCAAGGAGGCGATCGCGGCGAATGACGCGAAGCGGGCAGACACGAAGTGGGCGAATGAGACGAAAGGATCGGAGTCATTTTCCGACAGCTCCCCGGCCGCCGGCGGTCAAGAGGAGCAAACGGCGAGCGCCAGTCGGTTGAACGGCTGGGGTCGGCGAGCGGAAATTTATAGAGCGACGAAGGAGACGGATGAGGCTGAAGCCGCACGCAAGAACGCCATAGCGAGACACGCAATGACCTATTCCTGGGTGACCACGGATGGAACGGGCCGTTCCTGGGTGCACACCAGGCCGATTTATTATAGCCAGAAAGATTGAGAACGAGCGAGAAAGCATCACACACGTATCCTCCACGAGGAGCACGACGTCCGTTGAGGTGATGAACGATGGCGTTATCCTGCGCCAGAACTCTGCCGGTCGCTTTAGACTAGGACGACGACGCCCGGCGGGAGTGAGCTTGTCGGCGTCGGGCATGGCCGGACCTTGGCCGCATGCCTCGCGCATTTAGGGCGGCTCGATGAGGCGCCCGCGGAGATCAAAGCCGTATTTACGGTGACACATGCATGATTCACTGATTGCGGATTGCGGGGCCCGACGGGTCAGCCTGCGTCCTCCGCGGCGAACTGCGGCTTGCGGCCGGCGTAGCCTCGCTACCCCCGCCCCTCCTTCAGAAGCGCCAAAAACGCCCGCGCCAGGGGGGTTACGGAATTACGGTGACATGCGCCTCTTTAGCAAATAGAGGTCTATCCTCTGGCCCTTGACGGCGCGACATCGCCGAGGCCAATTCGGCATTGACGTAACCCCAATTCGGTATTGACGAGGGCGTCACCGTAAACCCACCGTCACGTGATAGTGACCGGGAGAAGCCGATGGCCAATCGACATGCCGAAAACGCTCCTGGTGACTGGTACATCGACAGGAATTGCATGGACTGCTCTGCGGCGCGCACCGTGGCGCCGGGCCTGATCGTCTCGGGCGGGGGTCAATCGGTTTTCGCCCGACAGCCCGGGACGCCAGACGAGCTCATGATGGCTTGGCGAGCGCGCCTCCTATGTCCCACAGCGTCGGTGACGACGGAGAGCCGTGTCACACCGCCGGCCGGAGTGTTCCCAGAGGAGATGGCGCAGGGGGTCTACCGGCTCGGCTACAACGCTAAATCCTCTTATGGGGCCCACTCCTTCTTGATCCGCCGCCCTGATGGCGCCGCGATGGTCGATGCGCCGCGATGGACGAAGCAGGTCGTGAGCGCGCTGGAGGAAGCGGGTGGCCTCTCCGATATCCTCCTCACGCATGAAGACGACGTGGCCGACGCTGATCGCTACGCGAAGCACTTTGGCGCCCGAGTGTGGATCCATGAAGCGGATCGCAGCGCGGCGCCGTTCGCCACCCGGATTTTCGAGGGTTTTGATCCGATACAAGTCTATCACGACCTGCTTGCGATCCCCGTGCCGGGGCACACGAAGGGGAGCGTGGTCTATCTTTGGAACGACCGATGCCTGTTCACCGGCGACAGCCTGTCCTGGAGCTTCGCCGCGAACGATCTCAACGCCTTCCGCGATTTCTGCTGGTATTCGTGGGCCGAGCAGCGCCGCTCGCTGGCGCGGTTGCTCAACACCAACTTTGAATGGGTCCTGGCCGGACATGGGGGAAGTCACGGCGCTCCCGCCGAGGAAATGAGATCGCGTCTGCAGGCGCTGGTGGAGAGGATGAAGTAAGCTTACTCAAGTTGAACGAGGCGGCCCTCCCCTTCTCCCGTTCGGGAGAAGGGCCTGCCCGCGGGCTCGACCCTACGGCATTCACACATCTCAAATCGCCGCGCGGACACCTTCCCCAGCTTGCTGGGGAAGGTGGCGCGAAGCGCCGGATGGGGTATGGCCCGCTGCTTCGACGCAAGTCGCATTGCACGACCGTCATCGCAAACCTTCGACGAGCCATACCTGCTTTCCACACCCCATCCGGCCCTCCGGGCCACCTTCCCCGCTTCGCGGAGAAGGGGGGACCCGCCGGCCGCCTGCAGCCTCGACCACTTGTGTAAATGTCGTAGGGCTCGACCCGGTGGTGGCGCGGAGCGCCGGATGAGGGCTTGAGCCGTCGCAATTATCCGCCAAGCGGCCGCCGCCTGCGGCCAATCACGTCCGCGTCCACCCTCATCCCCCGCCCTTCTCCCCGGGGGAGCGGGGCGAGGGGAAAGCGGCGCCGCGGACATTCTCGGCGACCGGCGCGCAGCCAGTCCGCTTGCGCCCGCGCAGGATTGCATTATCCTGTCGCCGTTTCGTCATCCGCGCGGGCGGCGGGGACGCCATGATTGGAAGACAATTGTTTTCGCGGCATTGGCTTGCGGCGTTTGCCGGGGTTGCTCTCCTCGCCCTTGCTGGCTTCGCGCCCGCCCACGCGGCGCAACTCGATCCCGCGCGGATGAGCGCCGACACGATCCGGGCGCTCGAGCAGCGGCTGACCGACGCCGGCTGCTATAAGGGCGCGATCGACGGCAAGACGGGCGAGGCGCTCGACGCGGCGATCAAGGCCTGCCCCGACCAGCGGCCGATCCTGCGCATCGAGACCGGCATGCACACGGCGCCGATCCACCGCATTGGCGTCGACGCCGCCTGCTCGCTCCTCGCGACCGCGTCCGACGACAAGACCGTCCGGCTCTGGTCCCTGCCCGACGGCCGGCTGAAGCGCGTCGTCCGCCTGCCGATCGGCGAGGGCGACGCGGGCAAAGTCTTTGCGACGGCGCTCTCCCCAGACGGGCGCTGGCTCGCGGCTGGCGGATGGGACGCCGCTTATGACACGACGGGAAAGCACAGCCTCACGATCGTCGACCTGTCGAGCGGCGCGGTCCGCCGCGTCGGCGCGTTCGAGAATGTGATCAACGAGATCGCCTTTTCCGCCGACGGGCGGCGCGTCGCGGTCGGGCTCGGCGGGAACAACGGCGTGCGCGTTCTCGACAGCGCGACCGGCGACGAGCTGCACGCCGACCGCGACTATGGCGCTAGAGTCTACGGCCTTGCCTTCGCGCCCGACGGCGGGCTGATCGCGTCGAGCGACGACGGCCAGTTGCGGAGATATGGGCCCGACCTGAAGCTGACCGCCAAACGCGGCGCGCCCGATGGCAAGGACCCTTACGGCGTCGCGATCGACCCCGCCGGCCGGCGCGCCGCGGTTGGCTACTATGAAGAAATACCGGTGTCGATCTTAGACGCCAAAACCCTGGCGCCGCTCGCCAGGGCGCAGACGGAGGGTCTCGGCGCCGGCGACCTTTCCTCGGTCGCCTGGTCGCGCGACGGCGGAACGCTCGTCGCGGGCGGCCAGGCGAAGGAAGTCTTCGCAAGCGGGTGGCGTCGCATCCTGCGCCGGTTTGACGCCTCCGGCCGGCGCCGGGGCGAGGACATCGCCGCGGGGCCCAATTCGATCTTCGACATCCAGCCCTGCGGCGAGGGGTTTGTCTTTGCGACGGCAGAGCCGTCGTTCGGCCTTGTCTCTGCGCAGGGCGTGGCGAAAGGGCTTCAGGGCCGCCGTTCGCCGAACATGCGAGGGAAGCTCGGGCCGGCGTTGACCTTGTCGCGCGACGCCGCGAGCGTGCGCTTCGGGCTCGACTTGGGCGAAGCGAAGGCGGTGCTGTTCGATCTCGCCGCGGCATCGCTTGCGGATTCGCCGAATGCTGCACCCAGCCTGGCGCCGGCCAAGGTCGACGGCCTCCCCGTGACGGATTGGGAAAATAAGCCTACGCCAAAGTTCCACGGAAAGCCTCTGGCGCTGGAGGATTACGAAACCCCCCGGGCGCTTGCGGTCCGGCCGGGCGGGTCCGGGTTCGTCCTCGCAACCGACTGGTGGGTGCGCACCTACGGCGCGAAGGGGAATGCGCTCTGGACTCATCCGGGCCCGGGCGTCGCCTGGGGCGTCGATTTTTCCGCCGACGGCGACATCGTCGTCGTCGCCTATGGCGACGGCACGATCCGCTGGCTGCGCTGGTCGGATGGCCAGGAGCTGCTCGCGCTGTTCGTCGAGCCGCAGAGCCGCAAGTGGGTCGCTTGGACGCCGTCGGGCTATTACATGGCCTCGGCGGGCGGCGAGGACCTGATCGGCTGGCACGTCAACCGCGGCTGGACCCAGGAGGCCGATTTCTTTCCCGCCTCGCAGTTCCGCGCCGACTACAACCGGCCGGACATCGTGCGGCTCGTGTTGCAAACGAAGGACGAAGCCGAGGCGGTCCGCCGCGCCAACGCGACCGCCAAACGCGAGATCCCGGCGAAGCCAATCGGCGCGGCGCTGCCGCCCGTCGTGACGATCACGTCGCCCGCCGACGGTTCCCGTTTCTCCAGTGACTCGGTCGAGATCGGCTACACTTTGCGCTCCCCGTCCGGCCTGCCCGTCGACAAGCTCGACGTGCTGGCCGACGGCGTGCCGGTTCCAGCGACCGGATTTGAAAGGACGAGCGCCGGCGAGGCCAAGGGCCGGGTCGTGGCGAGCCTGCCTCGCAAGGATGGGATGCGACCGTCTCGCTGATCGCGCATTCCGGCGACCTCACCAGCGCGCCCGTCAGCGTCAAGCTCGGCTATTCCGGTCCGAGTCCGGCGGAACTCTTGAAGCCGAAGCTTTACGCCCTGCTCGTCGGCGTGACCCCGTTATGCGAACCCCGACTACAACGACATCGTCTACAGCGCGCATGACGCCGATGAGCTCGCGACGGCGCTGCTGGCGCAAAAGGGCGGACTTTACGGCGATGTGCAGGTCAAGGTTGTCGACGATCCCGATCGACTCGACGCCAATCCAACGCGCGCCAACGTCGAGGACGGACTCTACTGGCTTCAGCATGTCGCCACGAACCGCGATCTCGCCGTGATCTTCCTCGCCGGCCACGGCTTTCTCGACGCCAAGCAGAGCTTCTGGTTCCTGACCCGCGAAGCCGACATTTCGAAGCTCAGGACGACCGCCATCTCGACCGACGACCTTCGCGATTTGATCGCCTCGATTCCCGGCAAGAAGGTGCTGTTGATCGATGCCTGTCATGCGGGCGCGGCGACCGTCGGCTACCGGGCGACCGTAGGGGGAACGACCTTCGACATGGGCAAGGTGGTCAACGATTTCTCGTCGGTCGGCTCGGGCGTCATCGTGTTCGCCGCCTCCACTGGGACCGAATGGGCCAACGAAGACTTCAAATGGGGCCGGCACGGCGCCTTCAGCAAAGCGCTGATCGAAGCGATCGGCGAGGGCAAGGCCTCGATCGACCCGAGCAAACCGATCACCACCGACATGCTCGACCTCTATATCGAGGAGCGCGTAAAGGCGATGACCGACGGCAAGCAGCATCCGGTCATGAACCGCCCCGTGATCATCCCGGATTTCCCGATCGCGATGGCAAAACCGTGAGCGCCTTGGCGTCGCCGCAGAGGGGCATGCCGATGAATAAAACCATTGCTTGGGCGGCGGCCTTGGCCGCTTACGCCGTCGTACCCGCTGCCGGGCAGCCGGAGGTCGGCCGGCCGGAGACGGTCGCCCAGCTTGCGCAGGAGCGGTCGCAGGCGCAGGCCTGCGCCGACGTGCTGAAGGCAGCGGGCGACAAGGCCGCGATCCTGAACGGCCGGATCGCCTATGGGAGCGCCAAGGCCGCGGCCGACGGGGTCATTGCAGGCTTGACCGTCACGCTTGTCCAGGGCGGAAGCCCGGCGGACCTGCCAAAGACGATCGCCAATCTCGAAAAGGCCGGCGCGGGCCTGCGAGAGGTCTGCGACGATGCGATCAAGGCCGCGAAAAACGCGGAAGGGCGTGGCCTGGTCGACGACGTGGTCAAGGCCGCGGTCGGCCCTGTGGTCGACGCCCTCAAATCCGCGGTCGGCGCGCTCTGGACGCGCCACGTCGAGAAAGACAAGCTCGAGATCGAGACGATCAAAGGCCAGCTCGAAGCCGCGAAATGGCCCGAGTTCGGGCCGTGAGGAGCAGGACTTTATGGGCGCGTCGGGGTGTTGGGGTCCGACCGGAGCCCTTCGCGCTTCCGTCGAGGGTTACGTTGGAGTGTTACGGTGGTTTACCAAACCCCTTTATGCACCCGTCCGAGGCCTCGGGGCCGCGCCAGCAATCAGCCCTCAGCGCGGCCTCAACTCCGGCCACCGCGACGGCGTCATGGCGTTGCCCGTATCCGGCGCACCAGCTCGGCGACGACGAGGGCGTCGCGCTTGCCGCGGCGTTCGGGCGCCTCTGGCGCCGGGCGGCTGTCGTCGGCTTCGACGAGGCGGACGACGAGTTGCATCGCGCGCTGATCGCCCATCGCCGCGTGATTGGCGAGCTGCTTCGCCGCCGCCTCGAGTTTGGTGATGCGCCGGCTGCGGCCGTTCTCCTTCACGTCGATCTTTTCGCCGAGCGCCGCCGTCACGGCCGCGCCGAACGTGCGCCCGCGCGCTTGTGCGACCCGCGCGGATTGCCGGACTGGCCTGGACGGAAGCGCGTGGCGAGCGGCGGCCGGCAATAGCCCACCCTCCACTCTTCCGCCGGAAGGTCGGCCGGATCTTACCCTGGGTAGGCGTCCCTCGCCGAGCGGCCCATCCGGAAAGGGTCGAGCGGTCCCTGCCCTCTCATTTTGCCGCCCCCCTCGGCGCTTTCAAATCGCGCGCCGTCGCCCGCCGAGCTTCCTCACACTAGTCGTATTCGCAACCATTTCATGTAGTTGCACGGCGGACTTAAACCAGGACGACAGCTCGTTGCGAAGGCTGCCGAGGAGGCGGGAAATTTTAACGCCATTGTCCGGCGCCTTCGTCTGCTCCGACTGCATGGACCTTGGTGTCCTTCGTCTCGAAACCGTTTTCACAACAAATAACTTCAAGCCACACGAATCATTACGCTTTAGGTCATTTATCCGCGCCTCGAATCGCCACTTTTAACGAGGGTGCCTGAGGCCCCGTCCGGCGTCGTCGAGCTCCCTGTTACCGCGATAACAGGGAGATTAGTCGTCCTGTTCGCGTAGCGCCGCCAACTTTTCGAGTTTTACCCAATTCGTTGTTATTCAAACGGATTCTCCTGCAAAAATCGGCTCGGGGACCGCCGTCTCTCCTGACGCTCCCTGTTACCAGGGAGTATCAGGGAGAATCGCAAGCGACTTGAGATGTGTGAATGCGGTAGCCTTTTGCGGAGAGAAGGGACAGCTCTACCGCCGGCCCCGGTCCGTCGCGGCGATCTCGGCGAAAGTCGCCAGAATATGCAGCCTGCGATCGAGGTTCAGGGCCTCGGCATCGCGCGCGGCGCTGCGGATGCGGTCCCAGAGGCCGCCGAGCTCTTCCGCCCGTTCGACCGAGCTTGCGGTGCTCGCCGCATAGCCGGCGAGCCAATCGTAGAGCTCGCGGTGGAACGCGTCATAGGCTTCCGCGGCCTCCCGGTCGGCAAGCGCGTCCGCGAGCTTGAGCACGGCGCGCGGATCGGGGCGCGGCAAGCGGTGAATCGTCGAATCGATCAGCGCGTCGATCCCTTCCGAATCCGGCGACAGCCGGGCGAGCGCCTCGCGCACCGACCCGCTGGCGCGCCGGGCGGCCTTTGCGACCGCGGCAGGATCCAGTTCGCTCCACGGCGGCCCCAGCGCCGCGATCGCGGCGACGATCTCGTCTTCGGACAAAGGATCGAGTCTGATGCGCCGGCAGCGCGACCGGATCGTCGGCAGCACCCGCCCCGGCCGGTGCGAAACGATGAGAATGAGCGAGCGCTGCGGCGGCTCCTCGATCATCTTCAGGAGCGCGTTGGCGCTCGAGCGGTTGAGATCCTCGGCGCAATCGACGATGCAGACCCGCCAGCCGCCGAACGCCGCCGACATCTGGAACACCTGCAGCGCCTTGCGCGCGTGCTCGACCTGGATGTCGCTCGAAAACCTCTTCTTGTCCATGAGCCACGCGCGCCGGATCAGCGCGAAGTCCGGGTGGGCGAGCGCTGAGAGAAATCGCGCCGCCTGGCGTTTCGGGTCGGCCGCGAGGTCCTTCGCCTCCCGCACCGCTGCGGCGTTCGGATCGGGGTTGGCGAGCACGAAGCGGGCGAAGCGCCAGGCGAGCGTCGCCTTGCCCACGCCCCTCGGGCCGCCGATCAGCCAGGCGTGGGCGAGGCGGCCTTCCCGATAGGCGCCGAGCATCTCCGCTTCGGCCGCCTTGTGACCGACCAGGGTCCGGGCATGGCGCGGGTGCGGAGCGTCGGCAAGCGCGTCGGATTCGGGAAACTCTTCGTCGTCCGTCTTCTTCATGACGCGCTCGCCCTCAGCCCCCCCTGGGATCGAGGCGCTCCTCGACTGCGGACCAGATGGCCTCGGCGACCTCCTCCTCCGGCTTCCGCGCGTCGATGACGACGCACCGCTCGGGCTCGGCGGCCGCGATGTCGAGGAATGCGCGGCGCAGCGTTTCGTGGAATTCCAGCCCTTCGGCCTCGAAACGGTCGGCGCTCTCCGTCCCCCTCCGGGCGCGCGCGCGCTCGAGGCCCGTTTCGGCCGGGACGTCGAGGATGAGGGTGAGGTCGGGGCGGTTCGCTCCGACGACGACCTCCTCGAGGCGGGCGACAAAGACGGGGGACAGGTCGCCGGCGACGCCCTGGTAGGCGCGAGTGGAATCGGCGAAGCGGTCGCAGACGACCCACGCGCCCCGCGCCAGCGCCGGCAGGATCGTCTTGTCGAGATGATCGATGCGGGCGGCGGCGAACAACAGCGCTTCTCCTTCCGGCCCGAACTGGGCGGCAAAGCCGCTGAGGATCGCCTCGCGCAATTCCTCCGCGTGAGGCGAGCCGCCGGGCTCGCGCGTGCGCACGACTTCGAGCCCCAACGTCGCGAGCTTCTCCTCCAATCGCTTGGCGTGCACGGACTTGCCTGCCCCCTCGCCGCCCTCGAGGGTGATGAAACGGCCCCGCGGCGCGCCGGTCATTTGTGCGACAGCGCCCGCCGCACCGCGTCCCGCACCGCATCGCCCGCAAGCTCGATCCCGGCGTCGAACGCGCGGCTCGTCAGGCCGCCGAGCGCGACGGGGGCGCCCGTTTTCAGCGGAGCGTCGACCACCAGCATGTCGTCGCGCCAGATCTTGAGCCGCCCCGCATCCTGCCCCTTCTCGACCGGCGCCGCCAGGGGGCCGTCATAGACGATCTTGGCGACCAGCTTGTCGCTTTCGCCGCGGGGCACGAAAAGCGTTATCGGGCGGTCGCTCACCAGCGGGACCTCGCCGGACGCGCCGCCATACACCGACGCGGTCCCGACCGTCTGCCCGGCCTCGAACACGGTGCGGTGGTCGAAGGAATGAAAGCCGTAATCGAACAGTTTTCGGGCCTCCTCCACGCGTTCCGTGGCCGACTTCAATCCGTACATCACGACGATCAGGCGCTGGCCGTCCTGAACCGCCGTGCCGACGAGCCCGAAGCCGCCGTCGCCGGCGTCGGCGGCCTTGAGCCCGTCCGCGCCTATGTTCATGGTCAGAATGGGATTACGGTTGAGCTGATGGATCTTGTCCCAGGTGAAATCTTTCTCGTTGAAGTAGTGATAATACTCCTGGTCGTCGCGGATGATGTGCGTGGCGAGCAGGGCCATGTCGCGCGCCGTGACATACTGGTTGGGGTCGGCTTTGCCCCGGGCGTTGGCGAAGTGCGAATGCGTCATGCCGAGTTCGGCCGCGCGTTTGTTCATGATGTCGGCGAAGTTTTCTTCGGTGCCCCCGATGCCCTCGGCGAGCGTCATCGCCGCGTCGTTCCCCGACTGGATCAGGAGGCCGCGCAGCAGGTCCTCGACCCTCACCTGGCTGTTAACCGCGAGGAACATGGCGGCGCCGTGCGCGTGCGCCCCGCCCTCGCGCCAGGCCTTCTCGGACACGTCGAAAATGTCGTCGAGATGGAGGCGCCCTTCCTTCAACTCGCGAAAGACGATTTCGGCGGTGAGGAGCTTGGCGGTGGAGGCCGGCGGCGTCGGCTGATCGGCGTTCTTCTCATAGAGGACCGCGCCGCTGTCGTAATCCTGGACAAGCGCGACATCGCCTGCGCTCGCGAATGTTTCCGAGCGCGCCGGAGCGGCGAGGGCCAAAAGGCCCACGGCGAAGAACGTGAGACTGAGCCTGACAAAGCCCACTGGAATTCCTATCACGCGTCGCTGAAGCCGAGCGCTCGACGCTCCCGGCGCGCGCTTTACAGCATGGATTGGGAAGTTTTGGCAATGTCGCCGAGAAGTAAGGCGACACAGGGGCTTTGGCGCTACTCGTCCGCTGTCGGTCCCTTCGCCGGCTGCACCCGATCGAAAGCGTCCTGCGTCAGGCGTTTGACGCGGTCGGCAGACGGATCGGAGAAGTAGAGCGCCTTTTCCGCGCTCGCCTGCATGAGCGGCCGGCGCGGCGGCAGGACCGCGATGGGCCAGGGCTTCGGCTGATGAAGAGCCACGGCGACGTCGGTCGGGCGATGGGCCGCTCCGAGGTCGAAGGGACGGGCCGGCGGAAGCGGTACGGGCCCGTGCGGCTGATGGACCGCGACGGCGGTCGCTCGCGCCTCCCGAATCGGCGCCGGCGGCAGGGGCGGAGGCGACGCGGCGGCGACCCGGATGGGCTCTGGCTCGGGTTCGGGTTGCCGCGGAGGCGGCGCAGAGCCGTAGGCGGGCTGCGCGCCGCGGCCCGAGTCGAACAAAGCGGCGAAGATATTTGACCCCGGTTCGGATCCGCCGGCGACCACCACCGGCGACGAATAGCCGTTCAGAATGGCGGCCGACCCATCGGTACGCAGCGACGCGAGCAGCGCGGCGTCGTCCGATCCTTCGAGCGGAGCGCGGCCGACATATTCGACCCTGATCTTCGCGGTGCCCTCGCCCTTGAACCCGAGCACGTCGGCGGTGCGCGAGGATACGTCCATCACCCGCCCGCCCTGGTAGGGGCCTCGGTCGTTGACGCGCACAATGACCGAGTAGCCGTTGCTCATGTTCGTCACCCGGGCGTAGCACGGCAGCGGCAGGGTCGGATGGGCGGCGGTGAGCGAGGCCATGTCATAGACCTCGCCGTTGGCGGTGCGGCGGCCATGGAAGGCGGCGCCGTACCACGACGCCATGCCGACGGCGGTGTAGGACTCGGTTTCCGACGGGTAATAGGTGTGGCCGGCGATCGTATAGGGATGGCCGACGAGATACTGGCCGCCGCCCTTCGGAACGGGCTGCCCGTCGGCAACGACTTTCGGGCTCGCGTGGCCGTATTTGGCTTGCGAGAAATATTCGTGGCCGTGGGCGTAATGCTGCTTGACGTTCTCGTTGGCGCACCCCGAGAGCGCGAGCGCCCCTGCCGTCCCGAGCCAAGCCCATCTGGCCGCGAGCGCCGGCATTCCAAGACGCGAAACGCTCATCGACGCTCACTCGCTGGCCGGCGGAGCCCGGTCTGGCGCCGGCGTCCCCAAGAGCCTCCGCCCACGCGGCAGCCTTTCGAACCGTCAATACCGCTTGGCACTATTGATCCTGCTTCATTTCGATTTCGCTAACGAATCCCGACCGATCGAGCGCGCACCGCCTGTTCCCGCGGTCAGCGCGATCTCGCCTCCTCGCCTTTCGTCCGGGTCAAGCCGTAGCCGCCCTACGACGAGGTCTTCGCGTTGCCTGGCCGAATCCCCGCTCGGCGGCTGATCGAGTCACAACTGACGCCGAATCGAGGCGAGAAAGTGGCCAACGCTTGTCAAGGGCGCCGGGCGGATTGGGGCGCGGACTTTTCGGCCCCGTTCCGTGCCCGCGACGGCCGCGCGCGGGCGGCAGGTTGCAGGTTTTCGGGGCCGTTTCCGAGCGCCGCCGTCACCGCCCATGACGCCTGTTCATTTGCCCGAAAATCTGCTCCGGTTATCGAACCTGTCGGTTATACGGAAAAGACACGACCGCACCGGGCGGCCTGCGGACCGCCCGGAGCTGTCTAAGCCGCTCACGGTCACGCTAGCAGATCGACCGCAACGACCTACGGATCAGGATAACGCGGCCGAAGCTCGCCGCGAAGTGGCGGGGCCCGCTTTCGGCGCGCGAATTGTCGCACCGCGTCACTTCGTTGTTAACCTGTGGAATGGGCGGCTCGAGACGTCTGGCGGCGGCATGACGATGGCGCCTCCGCCGCAAAGTGTTTCGGGACAGAGAACGGCTTGGAGACAGTTACGACCTCCAAACCTCCACATATTTGTTGGTTGCCAGTGCGTTAATGCGATGGCACTTTCGCGCCCGAACCCGCGCGACGACCGCCTCCATAAGTGAAAGCGCGGTGGCCCCGCGTCGTCTCCTCTCCGGCGCGGGGCATTTCATTGATGACGACCATTCTCATCAAGAAAATTTGATAGGTTCGCATAATGCCATGACCCCGATCTTTTATCTCTCAACAGCGCATTAAATGGGCATCCTGAATCGAGATTGCTTTTGAATATGTTCCCATTCTGGTCTCTCCAATTTTGTCTATTGGTGATAACCTGTTCTCCACGTAGCCTTCGTTGTGAACAGTGCATAACGTCAGTCGAAAGGGGAGCCAATGTCAGCCTTGAAGATTTTAGAGAACGTTGAAATTGAATTGGATAGGATCCGTAAAACCGCTTCACGACTTGACGATGAACTGATTCTTTACCTTATCGACATGACGATCCTGGCGGTGAAGCGGAAAGCGATTGGTGAATCCGCTGAATTCACTCCCCTGCGGGCGCGAACGCCTTCCCAGCATCGCGATTTGCCGCGACGATAGGCCAGCGGCTTCAGGCTCTCCCTGAAGAAGCGAACGCGAATCGTGACGAGATCCGGCCGCAACGATTCGAGCGCGCCTCACTTGAATGCGTTGCCGTCTCAATTGTGGTGAAAGTCGGCGCCGCAATCTTGGCGTCTCATGTTAGTCTCTTTACCGTTCCCCGGTCATAGCCAGCCCATTCCACGGTCCTCATTCTTCGAGGCCTTTGCCGCGGGTAAAGGGCCTCGAAGGAAACGGCCGCCTATCGGCGGCGGCGCCGAGCTCGGTTGCGGGTTTGAGGGCTAATGCGAAAACTTTGGATTCTTCGATTTTAGCCACTTCCTGCTCGGCCCGCTCCAATAGCGGCTTCTAGTTAACTAATCGCAACTCGCTCTAACGGACGGGCAGCAATGTCGACATGGCGGAACGGTTGTCCGGCCCTACAAGGGATGTCCCAAGCGCCCAAGGCTCGGTGAGGCTAAATCCTCGCGGCCATCAAGTCAGACTGAGCGGCCGCCGGTTGGATGTTGCCACCACTGCGATTCGTGACGGCCGCCCCCGCGCTCGACGTGCGGTCGCGCCGCCTACATCGGCGGCGCAACGCCGTTCTCGCCAACGACAACGAACCCTGTTGAAAGAGCCCCGTCCGCGGCGCGCTGGGCCGGAACAAAAACGGTTGCGCCCGGCTTCAGGTCCGCCTCCGTGGCCGGAGCGAAGGTAACGATGGGCGTGCCGTCGGCTACGGAAATCTTCTTCTCCTGGCCGTGGAACGTGAGGGTGAGCATGCGCCCGTCGACCTCCTTGACGGCGTTCGAGACGGTCGCGTTGGTCATGGTGCTGTTGGGCTTCAGGTCCCAAGGATAGCTACCTTCGCCAGTCCCTTTCATGGCGGCGGGAAAAACAAGGACTTCGATGGCGCCGTCTCCTCCTGCGGCTCGCGGCAGAGACGCGACGCCCACGAAGTCCCCCGGTTTGATGTCGCCGAGCGACGCGGGGGCGACGCCGTTCACCTTCCATCCGGATTTCAGCGCCAACGCCGCGGTCGGCCCCTCGCGGGTCTTCACCGTGAGCGTCGACCCGTCCAGGCTCACGATTGCGCCGCGGACCCGGACGTTTTCCGCCGCCTGGGCGGGGCGGATCTCTGTAATTTCAACAAAGGAAAGGACTGCGACCGCGCCAAAGACAGCCGACGTCAATTGAAAGTTCATCGCCGTGACCTCCAGAATGTTTGCGAAAAATTGCCCAAAACCCGCGCGACCGCGCCCACAATCAGTTCAACACTCGCAGGCGTCCCTCTATTCGCTGGCGATCCGGCGGTTCCGGAGTCGGCCGGCCTCAATCCGCCCGCGACCGCTCGGCGACCTTGTCGAGCCGCGCGATCATGGCGTCGCTGTCCCAGTCCGTCTCGCCCTCACGGTAGGCGAGCGGCGCGCCGTTCGCGCCGAGGATGAGCGTCGTCGGGAAACCGCGCGCCCCCACTTCCGTCCCGAGCCTGCCGTCGGGGTCGAGATAGAGTTTCAGGCGCTTCAACGCCATCGCGTCGAACACGGCCTTCGACTGCGAGGGGCCGACCGGGTCCTTCGTCACCGCGACGATAGCAAAATCCTTCTCGGGCAGGCGCGCCGCCAGCCGGTCGAGCGACGGCATCTCCTCGAGGCAGGGGGCGCACCACGGCGCCCAGAGATTGAGGATGACGGTCTTGCCGCGGAACGATTCGATCGAGACCGCCTTGCCGGCCTCGTCGAAGAAGGGGCTGAGCTTCGCCGGCTCCTTGTTCGAAAGTTCGACCATGTCGACGGTCGGGGCCGGGCGGCGCATCTGCAGAGCGGCCATGGCCAAGAGCCCGACGGCCGTGAGGGCGAGAAGGACCGCCCAGTTCGTCGCCTTGGCCGGCGCCGCCGCGATTCCAATCACGCGGGCGCTCGCGCGATCTTCGGCCGCAAAAGCGCCCGGATGGCGATGACGACGAAGGCCGCGCCGCCGATGATGGTGAAGATCGAGGCGATCCCGTGCACCGCCATGCCGGCGGCGGCGACGGCGTCGAGCGAGCCGACGCCGGTCGGCGTCTTGCGCGCCGCGCCGTAGCCGCCGGCGACGAACATGCCGATCGAGGCGACGAACTGGCCGCCGCCGTAGAGGGCGATCAGCGCCCGCGTGGCCCGCGCCGAGACCGGGGCAAGCCCGAGCTCCTCGAGGCCGAAGGTGAGCAGCATTCCGGCGCTCGATACGCTGACCGCGGTGATGACCGCGTGGTAGTGGGCCGGCGTGCGAGTGTCCGAGCCGGAGATGAGGAGGCCCATCACGCCGCCGAGGGCGAAAAGGGCGAGCGACGTCGCCAACGTGAAGAACGCCGGATCGCGCCACGGCCATTGCGCCGGCCGGCCGAGGGCGCGCGCCTTGGCGAGCAGCGGGACGGCGACGATGAGGGTCGGAAGCGCAATGCCGAATTGAAGCAGCCGGAACGCCTCGTGCTGCGCCTCCGAGAAGGCGTCGAAGGCCACGTAGAAAACCGGCCCGGCGACCGCCAGCGCGCCGATGATCGCAACGGCGATGCGGAACATGGCGTCGTCCACCGCCTTCTCGCCAAGGCTGCGGCGCGCCAGGATTCGCCAGTTGGTCAGGAGCACGATCGCATAGACGAACTGCATCAGATGGCCGCCGCCCCAGAACAGCATATCGCGCGAGAACATGAGGTCGCTCCCGCGGGCGAGCAGCACCCCGGCGACGGCGAACGAAACGAGCGCCAGCAGATAGACGAAGCCGCCGATCGACATGACAAGCGTCAGCGCCGGCAATGTCCGCCACGGCCCCCTAAGGTTGGCGAAGAGTCGGATCACCGGCGCGAGCACGCCGACCGCCAGCAGGAGAAGCCCGAGATCGTAGGCCGGATGGCGGATGAGCGGGATGTAGTTGGTGAGTTCCGGCTGGGTCGCGTCGAAGAACGCCGGCGCGAACAGGCAGGGGAAGGCGATCAGCGCGACCCCCTGCCCGATCCGGCCGAACGGCGCCGCGCGCAGACTGTCGCTGCTCGCCTGTTCGGTCGCGACCGTCACCAGGAAGGCGAACACGCCCATGAGCCAGATGACCAGCGAAAACACGACGTGAATGACGAGGCTCTTGTAGAAGAAGCGGATCGGCCAGAACGGCGCCTTGTCCATGCCGGGCACGCGCGACAGCGCCAAGAGCAGGGCGAAGACGCCCGCGACCGCCAGCGCGCCGACAGCGAGCCAAGCCCAGCCGACGAGCTCGCGTTTCAGCGCGCCGGCGGCCGGCGCTGCCGAGTCGAGCCTGTCGATCGGAGAGGAACGCGATTGCGCCGCGCCGCTCATGCGCTCAGCTCGCGGGCAGCGGATAGAGATCGACCGCCATCACATAGACGATGAGGCCCGAACTGGCGACGAACAGCCACAGCGGAAACGTCACGCGCGCAAGACGCTTGTGCATCGCGAAACGCTGCTTCAGCGCGTTGAAGTACGTCAGCGGCACGAGCGCCGCCACCACGAAGGCCATAATGACGTGAATGGCGAGCAGCGTGAAGTAGATCGGACGGATCGGCCCGTAGCCGCCGAATTTCGCCAGGCCGGCCGAGGCATGATAGACGAGATAGATCACGAGGAACGCGAGGCCGAGGCCAACCGCGACCGTCATCGTCCGCCGGTGCCCGTCGCGATCCCGCGCCCGGATGCGGCTATAGGCGTAGAGCAGCACGACGATGGTCGCGGCGTTGATGACCGCGAGCACATGCACCAGTTCGTGTACGGGGATCATGGCGCGTCAGAACCCGTGTTTCGTGAACTTGAGTATGATGCCGACATACATGAGGGCAGCGAACGCCGCGAGGAGAGCGAACGTAATCCACTTGCCCCGCCCTTGTACCGGGTCAGGGTTCGGCATGACGGGCCCTTTCATCGAAGATGCGTGAGGGACCAATTGCGCGGGTCGAGCGTCATCGCACGATCGCCTGCGCGAGCAACGCTGCAAACAGCAGGAACATGTACAGAATCGAGTACCCGAACAAGGCCATCGCCGCCTTGCGCCGCGGCGACTCCTCGCCATTGCGAAGCCGATAGAGCGCGAAGGCTCGCCAGAGCAGGACTGCGTTGCACGCTGCCGCGACCGCTCCGTAAAAGAACCCTACGCCGGGAATGGCGAGCGGCCCGAACGACGCCAGAACAAGCAGCAGCGTATAGATCACGATCTGCCGGCAAGTCTCGACGTGACCGACGGCATTGGGCAGCATCGGCACGCCGACCCGCTCGTAGTCGCCCTTGCGGCACAGCGCCAGCGCCCAGAAGTGCGGCGGCGTCCACAGGAAGATGAAGAGAAAGAGCGCGATCGGCCCAACCGACAGGGAATTTGCCGCCGCGGCCCATCCGATCACGGGAGGCAACGCCCCCGCGGTGCCCCCGATCACGATGTTCTGCGGCGTCCGCCGCTTCAGAACCATCGTGTAGAGCGGGATGTAGATCGCGATGGTCAGCGCGAGAAGCGCCGACGCCAACCAGTTGACCTGCATGCCGAGCGCGACCACCGACACGATCGACAGGAGCAGGCCGATCGCCAGCGCTTGGCGCGGGGGCACGGCGCCGCGCGGGATTGGACGCATCGCGGTGCGAGCCATGTTGGCGTCGATGTCGGCGTCCCACCACATGTTGAGCGCGCCACAAGCGCCGGCGCCCGCCGCCATTGCCGAAAGCGCGCCGACAAGCTTGAGCCAATCGACGTGTCCGGGCGCCAGCACGAATCCCACGCCGCCGGTGAACACGACGAGCGACATGACGCGAGGCTTCAGGAGAACGAGATGATCGACGACGCCGCCAGGAATGGCTTGGCGGGCGCCGGTCCTGGGGTCGCTTCTGCGCGCGATTGTGCCAAAGCGAACCGTCACCCTGCCCTCACCTGTTTCCTCGCCCAACTCGACCGGGGGGGGTTTGCGAACCTCCACCGAGTTTCTCACCTCATGCCGCCGCAGTCCGCTTTTCGTTCGTCAGCCGAACCGGAGCGCGCATCGCCTGCGGCGTCGACCGCGACGAAATGACACGATGGCGCAATTCAATCAAGCGCGGCGGGCGCCGCGCGGAAGCAGCGGATCTTTTCACCGATTTGAGGCGCAATCGCGCCCTGAGTGAGACAATTTGTCAAATCTGCGTTTCAAGAGCGGGCGCGCCCGACTCGAACTGGAGGCGCGCGAGACGCGCGTAGACGCCGCCCTTCTGCACCAGGGACGCGTGATCGCCCTCCTCGACGATTCGGCCCGCCTCCATCACCAGAATGCGGTCCGCCTTGAGAACCGTCGCGAGGCGGTGGGCGATCACCAGCGTCGTGCGCCCGCTCATGACGTCGTCAAGCGCCGCCTGCACTTGCGCTTCGTTGAGCGCGTCGAGCGCCGACGTCGCCTCGTCGAGCAGCAGGATCGGCGCGTCCTTGAGAATGGCTCGCGCGATCGCAAGTCGTTGCCGTTGTCCGCCAGACAGGGTCACGCCGCGCTCGCCGAGCTCAGTCCCATACCCTTTGTCGAGGTCACGGATGAAGCCGTCGGCAGCTGCCCGACGGGCGGCCGCCTCGATCGCCTGCTCGCTCGCCCCTTCGCGCCCGTAGGCGATGTTCTCCGAGACCGTGCCGCCGAAGATCGACGCCTCCTGAGGCACCGGGGCGATCCGCTTGCGCAGATCCCTGGGATCGACGGTCTTGACGTCGATCCCATCGATCATGACCTTGCCTTCCTGGCAATCGTAGAAGCGCATGATGAGCTGAAACACGGTCGACTTGCCGGCGCCCGAGGCGCCGACGATCGCGACCCTTTCTCCGGGAGCGATGGCGAAACTGAGGTTGTCGATCACGCGCGCGTCCGGCGCGCCCTCATAGGCGAAGCTCACATGGTCGAATTCGATCGCGCCTCGCGGCGGCTCCGGCATGGCGACAGGCCTCGCCGGCGCGACGATCCGCGCCTTGACGGCCAGAAGCTCGGAGATGCGTCCCGCCGCGCCCGCCGCGGCAGCCGCTTCGCTCCAGACTTGCGACAGTTCTCCGAGCGATGTCGCGCCGAGCACGGCGAAGAGCACGAATTGCGACAGGAGGCCGGCGCTCATCCGTCCGGCCAGGACGTCGTGCGCGCCGAGCCACAGCACGACGACGACGCTGCAGAATGCGAGCGAGACGGCGACCGCGATCAAAATCGCCCGTGTGGCGGCGGCTTCGCGCGCTGCGTCATAAGCGCCGTCGACGGCGCCGGCGAAATGAGCTCCGCTGACGGACTCGGCGCCGAAGGCCTGCATCGTGCGCACCGCGCCGAGGCTTTCGGACGCAAACGCGGTCGCATCGGCAAGGGTGTCCTGTGCGTGGCGGGAACGCCGGCGGACGACCCGGCCAGACGCGATCAGCGGCGCCGCAATCAATGGAATGGCCACGAGCACCAGCGCCGAAAGCTTCGGGCTGGTGTAGACCATCAGGGCGGTCGACCCGACGAACATGATGAGATTGCGCAGCGCGATCGAGGCCGATGAACCGAAGGCGGCCTTGATCTGGGTCGTGTCCGCCGTCAGGCGCGAAACGAGTTCGCCCGTTCGCGCGCCATCGTAGAAGGAGGCGTCGAGACCCGTCAGATGGGCGAACACGTCGCGCCGAAGATCGGCGACCACCCGTTCGCCGAGCGTCGCGACCAGGTAGTAGCGGATCGCCGCCGCGATCGCGATGACGAGCACGACCACGCCCATCGCCACGAAATAGACGTCGATCGTCCCGCCGCTGTCCTTCGAAAACCCGAAGTCGATCATCCGGCGGAGCGCGAACGGAACGGCCAAAGTGGCGGCCGCAGACGCCATCAGCGCCGCGACGGCCGCGAAAGCCCGGCCTTTGTACCGGCGCCCATAAGCCAACAAGGGAATGAGCGCACGGAAGGAAGCGCCTTTGCGCGCCGGCTCTGTCATGGGCCCTTCCATAGACGTTTTCTAGACGAAAGACACGCCGCCTGCCTGCGGCGTCGGGATAAACCGATAGGCTCAGCGTCTACTCCCCGAGGGTGGGCGGGTACCGCAACTCCTGCGCCGACCGGCTTATGCCGGCGGTTTCCACTCGACGAGCGTCACGTCCGCGCCGAGCCATTGGGTCGGCCCCGGCTTCAGTCCTGCGGCGGAAAGAACCTCCTCCGGGGTCCGCCCGAGCCGCCCTTCTGCGAAGAGAGGGACGCCGCCGGGCAAGCGAACTTTTACGGCTCGGGACAAATAGAAGTCGTCGTACCCCATTGGCAAGAAGAGGCTGTAGACGTCCGGGCCGCCGATGACCGCAATCGTGCCTGCGCTGCAGCCGACCGCTTCGCACGCCTCTTCGAGCGACGCCCCGGCCGGGTTCCAAAGTCGCGCATTTGGATTGTCGGGGACCAACGCCAGCGACGCGATGCGTCGCGTCAGAATAAGCCGAAGCCTGTAAGGGGAGTTCGGCTGCCCTTCATAGGACCTGCGCCCGTGCGCCACAACGCCGGCGCGATCCAGGGCCTGCTCGAAGTGGCGCTGGTCCGCCTCCAGTACGAGCGAATTCGGCGCGAGGCCGGTCGAGTCGGCGATCATGCCGTCGGCCGAGGCGATGGCGTATGCCTCGATGCGAAACGGTCCGCGCATGAGCCGGCCTCGGGTCCGCTAGGCGCCAAGCGCCTGGATGGTCTCGATCAACCCTCCGGGGGGAATTCGAAACAACGTCTCGAGCTCCGATTTCTGGGTCGCGTAAAGCGTATAGCTGGAGCCGACCAGGGTTCCGAGAACCAGCGCCAGCAGGAGACCGAGCAGGCCGGTCATCGCCCCGATCATTTCGCGGGCGCGATCGGGCGCGTGCCGCTCAGGCAGCCAATCGTGGAGCTTCAGGCCGAGAATGCCGGCGCAAAACGTCAAAACAGCGACGCCGATCACGAACGCCAACGAATCCATAAATCTCTCCCCAGCCGCAGCAAATGCACCCTAGTTCATCGATTTCCAAATTCGAATCAGATCATGCGGCATGGTCGAGCTTGTAGGACCAGGTGTGAACGACGGGATCGCGATTGAATTCATCCATGGCGGCCATGATGCGATGCTTGAG
>Ga0074044_10001213_pt1 | contig 23695 bp, 22 predicted proteins | sample BogForMeECP23OM1_FD_94443 | JGI IMG/M metagenome (GOLD analysis project Ga0074044, IMG submission 94443) | Bog forest soil microbial communities from Calvert Island, British Columbia, Canada - Bog Forest MetaG ECP23OM1 | ecosystem: Environmental > Terrestrial > Soil > Wetlands ... | reverse complement strand
GTTGTAGTCCGGCGCGCGCAGGAAGCCGAAGCCGTCGGGCAGGATTTCCAGCACGCCCTCGCCGAGGATCGAGCCGTTCTTGGCGGCTTGCGCCTGCAGCACCGCAAAGATCATCTCCTGCTTGCGCATGTTGGTGGCGCCGTCGACGTTGAAGTCGCGCGCCATCTGCGCCAGCTCCGTTATCTTGGCGCGCTTGAGCGACTTGAGGTTGAGCACCCCTTCATCGCTGATCACCGGCGCCGGCGGCGGAAGATTCGGGTTGCCGTCCAGGTTTACCTGGCGCGGTGTTCCGTTTGATGAACGCGGATCGTCGAAGCGGCCCTCGTCGCTCTTCGCAACCCCTCTGCTCTTACCCATATGCCTTCCCCGCAACCTGGACTCCATCGCTTTTGATGCTGCAATTCGCCGCCGGTAAAGCGCGCGCTTCGCAGGTTATGAACGTTGGTTCGAATGGGCTCCCACGAGAGGAGTTACCATCATAGATTCTTGAGTGCTCAAGCGGTCGGGATTCGGAACAACCAACGCCTTGAGTTCGAGTTCGGAATTACGGACCGCAGGGGAAACGGGACTCTGCTTGACCCAACCCGTTTCAGCGTCCTCAGTGCGGAAGCTCAATCAAAACGCTACCCAAGCAATGCCGCCGTGTCAACGGGGGTCAGCTCAGTTCGATCCATTGCCGAAGCGTGCGCGCGTCCGCTGCAGATAACCTCGGCGTGAGAAATTCGACGAAATCGATCGGCAGCGGCGCAATGAATTCGAGCCGCTCGCCTGACCTCGGATGCGCAATCGAAAGCGCCAGCGCATGCAGCGCCTGCCGGTGAAAGAATTCGCCGCCGCCCGCTTTGCCTCCATACAGAGGATCGCCAAGACACGGATGACCGATCGACGCGAGATGCACGCGAATCTGATGCATCCTGCCAGTGTCGGGTTTCACACGCACCAACGATGCTCCCGGTTCGCCCGTGTCCGCGGGATCGAACCGTGCAAGCACGGTCAGGTGGCTGACCGCGTCGCGCGGCGCATGCGATCGCACCGACATCCGCTGGCGCTCCACGGGATGCCGCCCGACGGGGCGCTCGATCGTCAGCCGGTCGCGCGCGACCCTGCCCTTGACGATCGCGAGGTAAGTTTTCCCGACGCTGCGTTCCTTGAACTGTTGCGAAAGCGCCGCGCGCGAAAACGGCGTCCGCGCCACCACCATCACGCCCGAGGTGTCCTTGTCGAGGCGATGCACGATACCTGGACGGAGCACGCCGTCGGGCTCGGCCATCGCGGCAAGCTCGGGAAATCGCGCCAGCAGAGCGTCCACCAGCGTGCCGCTGGGATGCCCGGGGGCGGGATGCACCGTCATGCCGGCGGGCTTGTTTACGACAATTATTTCGTCGTCGGCGAAAATTACCGAAATTTCCGGCGCGTCGCCTCCTTTGTAGTTTGAAAGATCGCGCAGCGCACCGGCGGGCGCCGCGGCGACCTCGATGCGGTCGCCCGCTCTCACCCCGCTCGACGCGCGCGCCGGAGCGCCATTGACCGTAACCAGTCCCGCTTTGATCATCCGCGCCACTTGCGAGCGCGAGTACTCCGGCGCAAGGCGCATCGAAACGAACACGTCCAGCCGCATGCGATCGTGTTCTGCGCCCGCGGTGATTGTCGTTGGCAGAGTCACGAGCGTGATTTACCGCACTGACGCGGAGATCACATCATTCCCGGCGAGGGTATTTTCGGCGGCATCGGCGGTGGTGGCGAAATGCCGGCGTCAGCAGCAGGAGCACAGTCCTCGGTGCTGGTCGAGGCCATCGCGAGGCCGTAGGAAGTCTTCTGACAGCCTGCCGCCGTGTCCCTCGAATAAAACCAGCATCCAGCCAGCGCCGTCGAGAAAAGCCCGACGACAGTCATCAAGAGGATCCCTTTCACCCGGCTACTCGAAACGACGCGGCAGCGGATGCGCGTTCTCGTACTCACGGATTCGATCTTCGTGCGCAAGCGTTAGCGCGATGTCGTCGAGGCCTTCGAGCAGGCACTTCTTCTGGTGCGGCTCAATCTCGAAATGCGCCGACCATCCGAAATCGTCGGACACCGTCTGCTGCTCGAGATCGATCGTAAGCCGGTACGCCTCGTAATCGCCGGTGGCGCGAAAAATATGCTCGACCTCGCCGGCCGGCAGCGTAATCGGAAGAAGGCCGTTCTTCAGACAGTTATTGTGAAAGATATCGGCGAACTCCGGCGCGATCACCGCGCGAAAGCCCGCGTCATCGAGCGCCCAGACCGCATGCTCGCGCGAACTGCCGCACCCGAAATTATTGCGCGCGGCCAAAATCGACGCGCCCTGAAAGCGCGGCTTGTTCAGCACAAAATCCTTGTTCTCGGTGCCGTCCGGATTGCGCCGCCAATCGATGAACAGCCCTGCCCTGAGGCCGGTCCGCACCACCGCCTTCAGGAACTGCTTGGGAATGATCTGATCGGTATCGACGTTGGCGCGATCGAGCGGCGCTACGATGCCGGTGAAATTTTTGAATGCCTGCATATTTGTCTCCTAAGCACAACGCCCGCGACGTACCATCCTTTTTGCCTTACTAACCTTCCCGCCTTACTAAGTTCTAACAGGGCGAAGCCCGCATCTTTTCTTTTCACTGGGTGCAGGGGTCACCCCTGCCCAAGGAAGCGTGAAACCCACGGTGGGTTTCACTTTCAATAAAGTGAATCTCCTCACCCCTGCCACTCGCGCACGTCAACGAAGTGCCCGGCGATCGCCGCCGCCGCCGCCATCGCGGGACTCACCAGGTGCGTGCGTCCGCCCTTGCCTTGCCGCCCCTCGAAGTTGCGATTGGACGTGCTGGCGCATCGCTCGCCCGGCTGCAGCACGTCGGGATTCATGGCCAGGCACATGCTGCATCCTGATTCGCGCCACTCAAAACCGGCTTCGGTGAAAATTCTGTCCAGGCCGAGACTCTCGGCCTGCGCCTTGACCTCCTGCGATCCCGGCACCACCATCGCGTGCACGGTCGGCGCAACTTTGCGTCCCTTGACGATGCCGGCGGCGGTCTTGAGATCGCTCAGCCGCGAGTTGGTGCACGACCCAATGAACACGCGATCGATTTTGATGTCCTCGATTTTCGTGCCCGGCCGCAGCGCCATGTAGGTGAGCGCCCGCTCGACTGTCTCGCGCTGCTCCTTGTCGCCGATCTCCGCGGGATTCGGCACAATACCCCGCACGTCGGTGACCATGCCGGGATTCGTGCCCCACGTCACCTGCGGTGCAAACGTCGCCGCGTCGAACACCACGCTGCGATCGAACTTCGCTCCGTCGTCGCTGCGGCATTCGAGCCATCGCGCCGCCAAGCCGTCGAACTCCTTGCCGCCCGGGATGTACCGGCGCCCGCGCAGATACTCGACCGTGGTCCTGTCCGCCGCGACCATCCCGGCCCGCGCACCGGCTTCGATCGACATGTTGCACACCGTCATGCGCTCTTCCATCGACAGCGCCTCGATCGCCGCGCCGCGGTACTCGATCACGTGTCCGGTCGCGCCGTTGGTCTTGATCCTGCCGATGATGCCTAGGATCAAATCCTTCGCGCCTACTCCTGTGCCGAGCTTCCCATCGACGCGGATCTCAAACGTCCGCGGGCGCGCTTCCCACAGGCATTGCGTCGCCAGCACGTGCTCGACTTCGCTCGTGCCGATGCCGAACGCGAGCGCCCCGAACGCACCGTGCGTGGCGGTGTGGCTGTCGCCGCAAACGATCGTCATGCCCGGCTGGGTAAGGCCAAGCTCCGGCCCGATGACATGCACGATCCCCTGCTCGCGCGAGCCGATATCGAACAGCCTGAGGCCGAACTCCGCGCAGTTGCCGCGCATCGTCTCGATCTGCAGTTTCGAATCGGGATCGGTGATCGGCTTGCTGCGATCGGTCGTCGGCACGTTGTGATCCTGGGTGGCGTAGGTCCGATGCGGCGCGCGGACCTTGCGCCCCGAACGGCGCAGACCCTCGAACGCTTGCGGCGAGGTGACCTCGTGAACCAGGTGCAAGTCGATGTAGAGCAGGGAGGGCTCATGCTGCTGTTCGCGGACCACGTGCTCTTCCCAGATTTTTTCGAACAGGGTTTTTGCGGCCATTGCGCTTTCAACTCCCGCCGCATCGGCGGCGTAACAACTTTATTGCGAAACCTGGATTCATCAAACCGCCGCTGCCCGCGGCGCACTCTTTCCGCGCGAATAACCTTCGATCCGATCCGCCAGCCTGGCTGCGAACGCGCTGAACGCGGCCAGCTCGTCGCGCGAAAATCCTGTCCAAATCGCTTCGATCGCCGCTTGGCGCGACGCGCGCAGTTCGGCGAGCGTTCTGCGCCCTTTCGGGGTCAACTTGTAACTCCGATTCCTGCGGTCAGCCCGCCCAATCGCGGCCGAGACCAGCCCGCCATCGAGAAGTTGCCGCAAGATTCTCGATACCGCCGCCGCCGAGCTTTCGCGGCTGCGCGCGAACATCGACGGAATAAAATGCTCGGTCGAGATTTCCTCGAGCACGCGCCACTGTTCGATGGTGATGCCTGCGTCGCGCGCCAGCACCTCACGGCGGCGCTCGAAGATTTCCGCCAGCGCCGTCATCGCTTCGATCGCGCGGAAGATTGGGTCGCGCCGTCCAACTGCTTGCATCAGGTAAGATATTAAGTATAGTTAAGCAATCCTTGCAAGCCGATCTTTATCTTATAAAGAAGGTCTGAGGGTCATGTCCAAATTCTTCGACCGGCTGACTCCCGAATTGACGGAGTTCGTTTGCGCGCAACTGGTCTTCTTCGTCGCCACCGCGGCGCCCGATGGCCGCATCAATCTGTCGCCCAAGGGCATGGATACCTTCCGCGTGCTGGATGAGAAGCGGGTCGCCTACCTGGACCTGACCGGCAGCGGCAACGAAACCGCCGCCCATCTTCTGCGCGACGGCCGCATCACGATGATGTTCTGCTCGTTCGACAAGAAAGCGGAGATCGCGCGAATCTACGGGCGCGGCGCGGTGATTCGTCCGGACCACGCCCGCTTTCCGGAACTGATCGCCAACTTTCCGAAGCTTCCCGGAGTTCGGCAGATAATGGAGATCCGCGTCGAATCGGCGATGACTTCATGCGGTTACGCCGTGCCGCGGATGAGCGAGATGACCGCGCGCGACACGCTGGAAAAGTACTGGAGTAAAAGCGGAGAGGAAGCAATCGAGAAGTATTGGCAGACCCATAACCTGCGCAGCATCGACGGCCTGCCTACGGGAATCGCTGAAACCACGGGCGCGGGCCCCGAAACTTCATCGCGAAACCGTCGCTGAAGCCCGCGTCATTTGATCCGCCGCGTCGGCGCGGCGCGCTCCGCGCGCGCCAGCCCGCGCGTGACGGCCTCGTCGCCGAACTTCCTGGCCACCGAATCCAGCGCCCGATTGAGGCGGTCGCGCTTGCGATCCGGCGCGGGCGCTGAATCGAACAGCCCGAGCTGCGAATTATCCGCGCGCTCGAGCTGATGCACCTGCACTCCTGCCAGACGAATCTTGTCCTGCCCGCCGACCTTCGACAGCAAATCCGCCGCGACGCGCGAGATCTCCGGCCCGTCATTGGTCGTGCCGTCCAGCGAGAAGCTGCGCGTAATCAGTGGATACCGCCCGCCGCCGAGTGGACGCGCCAGTTTCAGCTTGAGCGTCACGGTGCGCGCGCGCACCCCGTCGGCCCGAAGCCGGCGCGCCAGCGCGTCGCCATGCGCGATCAGAGCGCGGCGCAGTTCATCCGAGTCGAGCGCCAAGTCGTGCGCGAAAGTATTTTCCTCGCCGTACGACTTGCGCTGCCAGTCGGCCACGACGGGTCGCGGGTCGTTGCCGGAGGCGAGTTCATGCAGATGCGGCCCCATCGAGCCGAACAGGCCCTTCAACTCTGCGGGGTCGCGCCGCGCCAAATCGCCGACCGTCTCGATGCCGCATTGATGCATCCGCGCGAGCGTCACTCGTCCCACGCCCCAGAGCCTTTCGACCGGCAGCGGGGTCAGAAAGTCGCGCAGTTTTTCCGGCGCTACCGCGAGCAATCCGTCGGGCTTGGACATGTCGCTCAGAATTTTCGCCGCCATCCTGGTCGGCGCGACGCCCACCGACGCGACCAGTCCGGTTTGTTCCAGCACGCGGCGCTTGAGATCGCGCGCGGCGTCAATCGGCGGGCCGAGCAGACGCTCGGTGCCGGTCAGATCGATAAATGCCTCGTCGAGCGACAGCGGTTCCACAATCGGACTGAAACTTTCGAACACCCGCCGCACCACCCGCGAGATTTCCACGTAACGGCTCATCCTGCCCGGGACGAATATCGCCTGCGGACACAGTTTGCGCGCCTGGCCGGTCGGCATCGCGGAGCGCACGCCGAATTTGCGCGCCTCGTACGACGCCGAGGTGACGACCCCGCGCGCGCTGCGCCCGCCAACGATCACCGGCAGTCCGCGCAGGGCAGGATTGTCGAGCACTTCGACCGACGCGTAGAACGCGTCCATGTCCGCGTGCGCGATCACTCGCGGCCAATGCGCCGCGCTGCCGCCGCTGGAAGTCATGTTCACGGTCCCGGCGTCATCGGGGTTTCATTTCGGCGTTGAGAGTTCGGTGAAGATCGCGTCCGCCGCATCTTCGCCGCTGCGCACGCAATCGGGAATGCCGACGCCGCGATACGCCGCGCCCGCGATTGCGAATGCCGGAATCTCCGCGACCTGGCGCTCGATCTCCGCGACCCGCGCCAGGTGCCCGACGTCGTACTGCGGCATCGAGTCGGGCCATCGCCTGACTTCCACGATTCCCGGCGCGGCGCTCACTCCGAGCAGTGCGCGAAACTCGTCGCGCACCGCGGCGAGCATTTGATCGTCGCTGAGCCGCATCATCTCGCGGCTCATCTCGCCGCCGACGAAAGCGCGCGCCAGGATCGCGCCCGCCGGCGCGCGTCCTTCGAACTTGAAGCTCGAAAAGCTGCCCGCGATTATGCGCCGGCGCTCGACAGACGGCACGACGAAGCCGAACGCACGCGGCGGCCCGTCAAAATCGCTGTCGCGAAACGTCAGGTTGACCGTCGCCGCCGACGCGTAGCCGATTGCGCCGAGCATCTTTGCAGCCGCCGGCGCGATCGGCGCCACGAGACGCGAAGCCGCGTAGGCCGGCGCCGCACAGATCACCGCGTCCGCATCGATCGAGCCGCCCCCCGCCATCGCGAGCCGCCACGCGTCTCCGTTTCGCGACATCGCGACCACTTCCGCGCCCTTGCGAATCGACCCGCCCGGGCGCGCCGCAAGCGTTTCGGGCAGCGTCGCGATTCCGTTCCTGAAACTCTGGAACAGGCTCCAGCGCGCGCCGCTCACCGCCGTACTTCGCGACGCGCGCGCATTCTCGGCCGCGCGCATCCCCTTGACGACGCTGCCATAGCGCCGTTCCATCTCGACAAAGCGCGGCATCGTCGCCGCCATGCTGAGGCGCTTCGGATCCGCGGTGTAGATGCCGCCCGCCAGCGCCTGCGCCACGCGCTCGAGCACTTCGCGCCCCAGTCGCCGGGTCACGAATGATTCCAGGCTCTCGTCGCCGTCGCCGGTTCGCGCCGCGATGAACGGTTCCAGCGCAATCCGCAACTTTCCGAGCGGCGAAAAGAGCGAGCTGCGAAAGACCGGTCCGAGATGCGCGGGCGCGAGCAGCGAAAATCCGGCGGGAATCTCGACCAGCCGCCCCGCGCGCACCACGGACGTCTTGCGGTAAATCTCGCGCGTCGGAATCAGTTCCGCGCCGAGTCCAAGCCGCTGCGCCAGGTCGGCAGCCGCTGCTTTTTCGGACAGAAATGAATCCGCGCCGGTCTCGATCACAAATCCGTCGCGCCGAATCGTCTCCAGCGCTCCGCCGCATCTCGGGCCGCGCTCGAGCAATTCCACTTCGAGCGGAAATTCCCGCGCCGCCGCCAGCTCGCGAAGCCGATACGCCGCGGCGAGTCCGGCGATTCCGCCGCCGATTACCGCAACCCGCTTGATTTGTGGGTCGGTGCTCGTTTGAGATTCTCCCTCGAATGATCGATCAGCGCAGGTGCGCCGCGACGATCGACGCCATCATCTCGATAAACAACGGATGGTCGCCGACGGTCGGCGCGCGTTCAATCCTGATTCCCGCGTCGCGCGCGATCGCCGCGGCCTCGATATCCAGATCGTACAGCACCTCGACGTGATCGCACAAAAAACCGAGCGGCACGATCACCGCCGTCCTCGCGTCGAGGCTCCGCAGCGTTTCCTTGATGTCTGGTTCGAGCCACGGATCGCGCGGACTCCCGCTGCGGCTTTGATACGCGAATTGCCACGCGCCGATCCCAAGCTCCGCCGCGACCAACCGCGCCGACTGCGTAAGCTGCTCGACGTAAGGCCCGGCCTGCGCCATCGCGACCGGAATACTGTGCGCCGTGAAAATCAGCCGCGCGCGCGATTGCTCCGCGGCGTTCAGCCGCTCGAACGCCTCGCGCGTGCGCGACGCCACCGCCGCGATGAACAGCGGATGGTCGTGCCATGTCGGGGGATATACGACCTCGGGCGCCGCTTCACCGAGCGCCGCGAGCGCGTCGTTGACCGTAGCCTGGTAGCGCTCGAAGCTGGCCTCGCTGCGATGCGCCGCCATGATGAAGCCGAGCACGCGCCGCGCCCCACCACTGGCGAGCGCGCGCATCGAGTCGGCAACATAGGGATTCCAGTTGCGCATCCCGACCGCGACCGGGACGCGCGCGCCTTTTCTCGCAAGCTCCGCGCGCAGAGCAGCGGCCTGCCGCATCGTGAGATCGTTGTAGGGCGAGCGCCCGCCGAGGAGATCGTAATGATGCACCACTTCCTCGTAGCGCTCGCGCGGGATCGGCCGCCCGCGAAGAACGTTGTCGAGAAACGGCCGCACCTCGCCGGGCCGCGCCGGCCCGCCGAATCCGATCATCAGCACGGCGTCGCACTTTGCGTTTGCAGCCATCGCGTCAGCGCGCGCTCATCTCGTGAACCGCATCGACCAGCGCGATCGCATGATCGACCGGCGTCTCGGGCAGTATTCCGTGGCCGAGATTGAAAATGTGTCCGGGACGTCCGCCCGCCTGATCGAGAATCGCGCGCGCGCGGGTGCGGATTTCGGAGACGCTCGCGAACAGCGCGATCGGATCGAGATTGCCCTGCACCGCGACGCTGTAATTGAGCCGCGCCCACGCCTCGCCAAGATCGACGCGCCAATCGAGCCCCAAAACATCGCCGCCGGCCTCGCGCATCAGCTCGAGCAGGTTGCCGGTCACGGTCCCGAAATGAATCACCGGCACGTCGGCGGGAATCGCCGCGATCACCGACGCCGTATGCGGCAGCACGAAGCGGCGATAGTCGGCGGGGCCCAGGCTGCCGACCCAACTGTCGAAAATCTGCACGAGGTCCGCGCCGGCCGCGATTTGCATCTTCAGATAATCCGCCGTGACGCGCGCCAGCCGCTCCATCAGGCGATGCCAGGTCTCGGGCTGCGTGTACATGAAAGTCTTGGTCGCCTGGTATTGCCGCGACGAGCCGCCCTCGATCAGATACGACGCGAGCGTGAACGGCGCGCCGGCGAATCCAATCAGCGGAGTGGCCGCGCCGATCGCGCGATGCACCAGCTTGATCGCGTCGCCGACGAAGCCGAGCGCCGCCACATCGACGTCGGGAATCCGTTCGAGGTCGGACTCGGTGCGAATCGGGCGATCGATCACCGGCCCGTCGCCCTTCTCGAAATGCAGCCCGACTTCCATCGGGATCAGCGGCAGCAGGATGTCGGCAAAAATGATCGCCGCATCGACCTTGAGCCGCTCGACCGCCGCAACCGTGACCTCGGCCGACAACTCGGGCCGCTTGCACATCTCCAAAAAATCGTGGCGCTCGCGAACGCGCCGATACTCCGGCATGTAGCGTCCCGCCTGGCGCATCAGCCAAATCGGAGTGTACGGGGTCGCCTCGCGCCGGCACGCTTTCATCAGCGGATGCCCGGCGAGCGGCGAGCGCGGCGCGTTCGAAGCCGCAGCGCGCCGCGGAATTGGCGACGCGCCCGCTTCAATCTGATCCGCGTTCGCGCGCTTGGCGATAATAATCGAAGCCGCCCGCGCCGCCTCCTTGACCAGGTGCCCGAGCTTCGAATGCTCCGGCTCGAAGTCCACGCGCAGTCCGTACGCGCGAATCTGCTCCGTGCACACCGGCCCGATCGAGCCCACCGCCATCCGCGCGAATCCCCGCTTGACGCCGTCGCCGATTCCCTCGGCCTCCGCGAGTTGGATGACGTTGGTGACCTGGTTCGAGCTCGTGAAGAGCGCCACATCCGCCTCGCCCGCAGCAATCGCGTTCAGCGCCGCCCGCAGCGGTGCGCGGTCCGCCGGCAGCGTCCATCGATAGACCGGAACGATCGTGACGCGAGCGCCGCGCGCCTCCAGTCCGGCGGTGAGTTCGTGATTGGAAACTCCGTATTCCTGCACCGCGACGTGCTTGCCCTTGAGCTGGACCTGCGACGCGACCGCGCTCAGCACTTCGCGCCAGGTATTCGGCTCCGGCACGACGATCGAGGGTTCGATGCCGAGGTCGCGCATCGCGCGAATCGCTTTCGGCCCGCGCGCCACGGTGGTGATCGCCGCCAGCGCCGGCACGAGCGCGGCCCGCTGATGCCGCGTCTCCATCGCCGCAAACAGCGCGCGGGTGCCGACGCCGGTCATGAAGATAACCACCTCGAATTCCCCGCCGAGCAGGCGGTCGGCGAAATCCAGCGCCGCGTGATTGTCCTCGAGCGGCACCTCGCGCATCGCCGGTGCAACCATCGCGACGCCGCCGCGCCGCTCGATCATGGTCGCAACCTCGGCCGCCATCCGGCTCTCGAACGCAACGACGCGGAGCCCGCCGAGGCCGGGCATTGCGTCCGAGGAATTGGGCTGGGTCTCCGGGTTCATCGCGAGCGGCCGCGCCGCATCGTCAATCTTGCCGCGCGCACGGCACCCCGTCCACTCCCCCGGTCTTGCTTGACATAGTTGGTAGGATACACGCTCAAAAAGGGACTGCGCTGCGGGTGCCAAATGAACCAAACAAACAAAAGAGCGCTCATCGGACTCGTCCAGCTGCTCGTCGTGCTCGCAGCTTCGATCTTCCTTCCGGCGTGGACTCTTGATTACTGGCAGGCGTGGATTTTTCTGGCGCTGTTTACCGTGTCGGTGCTGGCGATCACCTTCTACCTGATGAAGAACGATCCGAAGCTCCTCGAGCGGCGGACACATGCAGGCCTGGGCGCCGAGCGGGAGAGGAGCCAGAACATCATACAATCGCTGGCCGCGATAGCATTTGTCGCGATGTTTGTGGTCTCTGCACTCGATCATAGTTTTGCATGGTCCGCGGTCCCGCCGTATGTAGTCGCATTAGGCGACCTGATGGTCGCACTCGGACTCTATTTCGTATTTCTCGTGTTCAAGGAAAACACCTTCACTTCGGGAATCATCGAAATCGACGAGGAGCAAAAAGTCGTCACGACCGGACCGTACGCGCTCGTACGCCATCCGATGTACATCGGGGCGCTGGTCATGATTATCGGCGTGCCGCTGGCGCTCGGATCGTTGTGGGGATTGTTAGCGGTCGTTCCGATGACGCTGGCGCTCGTGTGGAGACTTCTTGACGAGGAAAAATTTCTGGCGAAGAACCTCGCGGGCTATTCCGACTATCAAAGCAAGGTGAGGCACCGCTTGCTGCCATTGATTTGGTGACTGTCCGGCGTTCGGCGTGGCGCGGAGACCTAACCGCCGGCCGCTTGCCCTGGTGGAAGGGGACCGGATTTAGGGAAACTAGCCGTCTGAATCTCGAAGAGCTAAAGTATCGTCAAATGGCTGAAACCAAAAAATTCACCATGGCAGGAGTCCATCTTGCTCGCGTGGAGACGACTCGTCCTGGGGACGATTTCCACGGCTGGCTTGTCGATCAAGCCGCAGTGCTCCATGCTCGCCGAAGCGATCTTGTAGATTGGGATGCACTAGCCGAGGAACTTGAGGCGATGGCGGCCAGGGAGCGACGGGAAGTCCGAAAGCATCTGAGAAATCTACTCGCGCATTTGCTCAAATGGAGTTTTCAATCCGATCAACTGCCGCGTCGTGCAAATAGTTGGCGAGGCACCATCCGTGAGGCACGCGAGGAGTTAAACGATCTTCTGAGCGATTCTCCAGGACTGACAACTCGGCTTGAGGAATCATTTGCCGAGACGTATGAGCGGGCACGCAACAAAGCGAGCGACGATACGCGACTCCCGCTGAATCGATTCCCTGCAGAATCTCCCTGGACATTCGATCAAGTTATGTCTGAGGACTTCTGGCCCGATCCCGCCGGCGGAAGCCTTCCTTAACGACTGAAAAAACTCTGACCTGTCGTGGGCGTGTTATCACTTCCTTCTGGAGGTGCTTGATGTATCGGTGCTTTGTTTTTGCCGGCGCGATCGCCGGGATCGTTATCGCGGTCGCAAGTACCGGGCGCGGTGAGACTGCGGCAGCGCCGCCAGCCGCTGGCGAGTTGCAAGCGTCGATCAGCTCGGCGCACGAGCCTCTCTTCGACGGCCTCGGCTATCTGCATCATCCGGTCACTACGAAAACCAACTCCACGCTGGCGCAGAGATTCTTCGACCAGGGACTGGCCTTCGTTTACGCTTTCAATCACGACGAAGCGGCCGGCTCGTTCAAACAGGCCGCACAACTCGATCCCGGCATGGCGATGGCCTATTGGGGAATCGCGCTTTCGCTCGGACCCAACATCAATCAGCCCGAGGACACCGATCGCGGAAAAACGGCCTACGCGGCGATCGCCAAAGCGAAGTCGCTCGAAGCGAACGTCAGCCAGCCTGAGCGCGACTATATCGACGCACTCGCCAAGCGCTACGCGGCCGACGGCAAGACGAACGATGCGCTTGCGCTCGCGTATGCGAACGCGATGCGCGAGGTCGCGCGCCGCAATCCCGCCGACCTCGACGCCGGCGCGCTGTTCGCGGAATCGATGATGGATTTACATCCGTGGCGCCTCTGGACGCTGGACGGCAAGCCGGCGAACGGGACGCCGGAGATTGTCGCGACGCTCGAGGGCGTGCTCGCGAAGTACCCGGACCACATCGGCGCCAATCACTATTACATCCACGCAGTCGAAGCGTCGCCCGACCCGGGCCGCGCGCTTCCCAGCGCCCAGCGGCTCCCAAAGCTCGCGCCCGCCGCCGGTCATCTGGTGCATATGCCGGCGCACATCTACTTTCGCATCGGCGACTACCATGCGTCCGCCGCCGCCAACCTGGCCGCGATCAAGGCCGACAAAGTTTATCTTCGCGAGCGCAATCCCAAGGGCACGTATCCGATGATGTATGTCCCGCACAACATTCAATTCCTGTGGGCGTCGTACATGATGGAGGGCAACAGCCGCGGCGCGTTCAAAGCGTCGCGCCAACTCGACGACGCCGTGCCGCTCGACATGGTCCGCCGGATGCCGGCGGCGGAATTGCTGTTGCCGACCAGGTACTTCACCGAAGCTCGCTTCGGCAGGTGGGACGCGATTGTCAAAGAGCCCGCTCCGCAAAAGGATCTCAGCTTCACGGCCGCAGTCTGGCATTACTCGCGCGGCCTCGCGTTCGCGGCGAAGAATCGTCTCGATGACGCGTTGAAGGAGAACAAGAAACTCGATGAAATCACCGCCGCCACGCCGCCAGAGCGGATTGTGGGATTCAACTCGGCCAACCGATTGCTCGCGATGGCCTCGGCGACGCTCGCCGCCGAGATCGATTCCGCTCAGGGCCGCCACGCCGACGCTATCGGGCACCTGAAGGAGGCCGTTGCGATCCAGGACTCGCTCAACTACGAAGAGCCGCCGCCGTGGTACTTTCCCGTGCGCGAAACGCTGGGGATGGAACTGCTTGCGGGAGGCAAGACGGCGGATGCGGAGCGGGTGTTTCGCGACGACCTGAAGCAGTACCCCGAAAATGGATGGTCCCTGAACGGACTCGCGATGTGCCTTCGCGCCCGCAACGCATCGGACGAGGCGACGACCGTCGAAGCTCGATTCAAGAAGGCGTGGGCGCATGCCGACGTGAAGCTGCCGGCCTCCGCCGCGGCAGGCAAGACGACGGCGTCGCGCTGAGCGGCACGCCGGAGTGTTCGAGGGGAGAACTTAATTGAATGCGAAACCCGCCGTGGGTTTCACACTTCCTTGGGCAGGGGTAACCCCTGCACCTTAGTGAGAAAGATGCGGGCTTCGCCCTGTTAGAAGGGTTGTGGGGAAATCACCTCGTCCCACGAACAGCGAGAGGAAACAAAGATTGCGTTGCCCGTTTTGCGATCGGTGTGTTAGCTGTCGGTTATGGTGAACGAATCAAAGGCAACGCGGAGAGTCGAAATGACTATTGGGGTGCGGATTGGAACCTGCAGGCTGATCTTCTCGACGTTGATTGCATTGGTCGGATTAGCGTGGTGCTCATCGCCGGCGCGCGCGCAGATTCCGCTGATTGCGACGAGCACGGCTGAAACCGCACCAGTTCCTGCGTCGCAGATCCCCAAGGAAATCACCGACGCCATCAACTCGCCCGATCGGCCCGCCGCCGACAAGGCGCTCGACGCAGGGCGCAGGCCCGATCAGATCATGGCGTTTTACGGAATCAAGCCCGGGATGAAAATCGCCGATATTTTCGCGGGCGGGGGCTACATGACCGAGCTGTATGCGCGAATCGTCGGACCGACCGGCACTGTTTACTCGCAGAACGGTCCTTTCCCCGAGAAGTACAAGAAAATCGGAGATCTATGGAACGAGCGCCTCAAGGAGCCTGCGCTCAAGAACGTCGTCAAGGTCAGCAAACCCTTCGACGCGCCCGACCTGCTGCCGGTGCCGCCGGATTCGCTGGACGCCGTCATCATTCATCTCAACTACCACGACATGGTCGGCTTCAAACTCAATCGCGAGAACGTGAACGCGGCCGTGTTCAAAGCGCTCAAGCCCGGCGGCATTTACGGGATCGTCGATCATAGCGCCAAGCCGGGCACCGGCGATACGCAGACCACCACGCTGCATCGAATCGACGAGGATTTTCTGATCAAGGATGTCGAGAAGGCGGGCTTCAAACTGTCCGGCGCGTCGAGCGCGCTGCGCCATCTTGAAGACGATCGCACCTGGATCGTGTTCAAGCATCGCGGTCAGACCGATCGCTTCATGCTCAAGTTCATCAAGACGCCTGCGGTCGCGGCGGCCAATGGCGCGGGGTCGGGCCAATGAAGGTCGGTCTGTTTGCGCTGGGAATCGGCGCGGGCGCGCGTCCCGGCGCGATTGCGAAGACTGCGGAGGCGGCCGAGCGATGCGGAATCTCAACGCTCTGGGTGGGAGAGCATGTCGTGCTCTTCGATCGTCAGGATTCGAAGTATCCGTACGCCGAGAGCGGCGAGTTCCCCCTGCCGGGCGACGCGGACTGGCTTGATCCATTCATCACGCTGACGTTTGCCGCTGCCGTCACCAAAACGATTCGGCTCGCGACGGGAATCTGCCTGGTGCCGGAGCACAACCCCGTCGTGCTGGCCAAGCAAGTCGCAAGCCTGGACCGGCTCTCAGGCGGGCGATTCGCACTGGGCGTGGGCATCGGATGGTCGGCGGAGGAATTTGCGGCGCTCGGGATTCCGTTCGAGCGGCGTGCCCAGCGGACGCGCGAGTATATCGAAGTGATGCGCCGGCTGTGGTCCGACGACGCGACCACCTTCCACGGCGAGTTCGTGAATTTCAACGCGGCGAAAAGTTTTCCGAAGCCGGTGCGCGGCGGAAAGCTGCCGATAATCTTCGGCGGCGAAAGCACGCCCGCGCTAAAACGCTCGGCAGAAATCGGGGCCGGATGGTTCGGCTTCAACGTTGGACCCGACGACGCCGCGCCCCTGGCCGGCAAGCTGCGCGCGATGCTGAAAGGCAATGGACGAGACCCGGGCGAAGTCGAATCGTCTGCCCGTACACCAAAAAGATCACCTCCGGCGATTTGCAGAAGTACGGCGCGGCCGGCGTCAACGAACTGGTGATCCTCACCGCTCCGCCCGAAGACGAGTTCCGGATCAGCGGTTGGGTCGAGCGGCTCGCGCGTGAGTGGGTCGAACCGGCCGCGAAAATTCGCCCTTAGACTGCGGCGAGAATTTCACGCGCCTTGCCGAGGTCGAGCGCGATCTGCGCCTTCAGCGCGTCGGCGTTGTCGAATTTCCGCTCGGCGCGGATTCGTTCGACCAGTTCGAGCTTGATTCGCTTGCCGTATAGGTCGCGCGTGAAGTCGAAAATATGCGCCTCGATCGATCGCGCACTCTCCGAAAATGTCGGACGCATTCCGACGTTGGTGATCGACGGGTGCGCGCCATCGTCGAGGATCACGCGCGTCGCGTAAACCCCGTCGGGCGGGATGCATTCCGTTTCGCTGGCGAGATTCGCCGTCGGAAATCCTATCGTCCGTCCACGCTCGCGTCCGCGCACCACCGGGCCGCTCAAAAAGTGGTGGCGTCCGAGCAGCCTGGCTGCGCGATGCAGATCGCCGCTCGCGATCGCTTCGCGCACCTTGGTGGAACTGACTTCGATGCCGTCGATTTTTACCGGCCCGACCACCGCCGTGTCGAAGCCCAGTTCGCGGCCGAGCTCGACCATCACGGCCGCGTTGCCCGCGCGATTGTGCCCGAAGCTGACGCTGTGCCCGACCACCACCTCGCGCGCGCCGATCCTTGCGCGCAGGTAGTCGCGCACAAAATCGCGCGGCGACAGCAGGCTTAGCTCGAGTGTGAAGTTCAGCACGATCACGCCGTCGATGCCCGACAGGCGCAGCAGTTCGAGCTTGTCTTCCGGCGCCAGGATCAACCGCGGCGCGCGCGCCGGAGCCAGCAGTTTGGCGGGCAGCGGATCGAACGTGAGCGCGAATGCGGTGCCGCCCGCCGCGCGGGCGCGATCGATCGCCGCTCTCAGGATCGCGCGATGCCCGAGGTGGACGCCGTCGAAATTGCCGATCGCGGTGACCGGGTAGGGATGGCGCGGGAGCGCTTCCAGGTCGCGAATTATTTCCATGCAATCGGGCGCGAGCCGCAGTCTCAGTCGCTCGCGAGATCTTTCATCATCGTGTCGGCCGCCGCCGCTTCCGGAGTTCCCGCGTGATCTGCGACCAGCTTCTGCAGAGTCAGGCGCGCGTCGATACGATCGTTGAGCTTTACGAACGCCTGCGCCTCGCGCAGCAGCGCGGCGCTCGCATATTTGCCTTTCGGAAAGCGCATCACGAGATCGTTGAACTGCAGAATCGCCTGGTCGTACCCGCCGTTTTCGAACAACGCGTTGGCGGCGAAGTATTCGGCCGGCTCGCTCAGCGGCGATTTCGGGTACGCATGCTGCAGTTTGGTGAACCTGGCGACCGCGAGCGGATACTTGGCGGCCTTCATCGCGTCGAGGCCTTCACGATAAATCTTGATGCCCGGTTCGTTGGAAGTCTTGGCGTCCGCAATTTCCTGATCGAGTTCGCTCGGCCAGGTCGGCGGGATCTCCACGGGCGTTGCGGGCGAAGCCGGACCTCTGGGCGGCGCTTCTGCCGACGCCACACCCGTGCCGGGCCCGACGCTGTCTGCCGGCGCGCCCGGCGGCGGAACGGCGCCCGGCGTAGCCGCCATGCCCGCCTGCAGCGCCTTTACTTCGGCTTCGAGGCTCGCGACTCGATCGTTTACCCCGGACGCGTTGCCGCCCGCAGCGCCCGCGCCGTGCTTGAGCTCCTCGATCTCGCCGCTCTGCCGTTGTACCTGCGCCTTCAGCGCGTCGATTTGCTGGCGATCGCTCGCGATCATTCCGCGCAGCGTGAACTGGTTTTGATTCAGCTGCTGCATGTCGCTTTGATCGGAGCAGCCCGCCATCGCGAGTGCCGCCGCAAGGACGGCGACGGCGCCGAGCGCCCGGTTGGTATTTCGCACGCGCTTAATCCTTATTGGCTCACCGCAAAGTGATCGCGCCGGTTCTGCGACCAGCAGCTTTCGTCGTGCTGGGTGCAAAGTGGAAGCTCCTTGCCGTAGCTGATCGTCGAGATCCTGCCGCCGCCAACGCCGAGCGTCACCAGGTAATCCTTGGCGGCCTGCGCGCGCTTGGCGCCCAGCGCGATATTGTATTCCTCGGAGCCGCGTTCGTCGCAATGACCCTCGACCTGCACCCTGGTCTGCGGATGCGCCTGCAGCCAGGTCGCGTTGGACTTCAGCACTGAGCCGTCCTGCTCCTGGATCGTGAAGTCGTTGTACCCGAAATGAATGTCGCTGAGCGGACCCTGCGCGCCGAATTTTCCATTCTTCCAGTCTTCGAGCGAACTGGTGCTGCTCGGGTTGGCGGCATTCTCATTGATTTGGTTCGGGTTGGGATTGGTATCGCCGACCGGCGCCGGCTTCTTCGACGAGCATCCCGCCATCGCCAGCATCATCCCGACACTAACAATCGCAGCAACTCTGGCGATCGCCGAACGGCTACTCACCCAACCACCCCGACCACGCTGGACAGGAATCATTACCGTCATCCTCCGTCAAAGCGGAAATAATCTTCCGGTTGCCGACCATCATTATATAGATTCGCGAATTGTGTCCGCGCGTCGAGCTGAACGCGAGATAGCGTCCGTCCGGCGACCAGCTCGGATATTCGTTGGAGCCGTTGCCGTCGGTCACTTGAACAGGGTCGCCGCCGCCGGCAGGAATCGTCCAGATATCGAAACGGCCGTTGTCGCGGCTCTGATACGCGAGCTTGTCGCCCTTGGGCGAGAACGCCGGCGTGGTGTTGTAGTCGCCGCTGTAGGTCACGCGTTTCGGCGCGCCGCCGGCGAGGCTCATCACGTAGATTTGCGGCGTGCCCGACCGGTCCGAGGTGAACGCCAGCGTCGCGCCGTCCGGCGAAATCGCCGGACTCACGTTGATTCCGGTCGTGTCGGTGAGCTGGCGAATTTCCTCGCCCTCGCGCGTAAGCAGGTACAGATTCGTAACGCCGTCGCGCTCGATCGCCGCCGCGATTCGCTCGGCGTCGGGCGAGATCGTTCCGCCGATCACGCGCCCGTGCGGGCTCTCGATCCGCGCCTCGTGCCGCTCCTGCAGGTCCGCCAGGTAAAGCGCCGGCGCCATGCTCTTGTACGAGAGGTACAGCACGTAACGCGCACTTCGGTCGAAACTCGGGAACAGGTTGATGGTCGGATTGCCGGTCAGTTTGAACAAGTCCCGCCCGTCGATCGACTGCGTATAGACTTCCTTGAAGCGCCCGCCGCGCGTCGACACGAACGCCAGCTTTGAATCGAACGGACCCTTCTGCCCGGTCGCCGCTTCCAGGATCGCGTCGGCGAATCGGCGCGCCATTCGCGGCACGTCGTCCGCGTCGCCGCTGTAATTCTTGCCCATCATCCGCCGCTGCTGCGCAACGTCGTAGAGAAAGGCCGTCAGCTTCACTCCCGCGCCGCTCGCATTGACCGAACCCTTTACCACAAAGTCGGCGTTTATCGATCGCCAGTCGGCGAAATTAAACTGCCCCAGTTCGAATCCCGACGTCTGCGGATCTTCGATATACGCGTGCGGATCGATAATTCTGAAGTAGCCCGAAAGTTCGAGGTCGCGCCGCAGCGTGCCGACAAACGCGCTGCCCGCGCGATGATCGTCGTCGCCGCCGAGATTTTTCAGGCCCGACACCGCAATCGTCGAGAGCTGCGAGCCCGGTCCCGCGATCGTGATCGTAATCGGCCCCGCCCCGGCGCCCTGCGCGGCAGCCTGACCAGGCGCGCCCAAAAGCATCGTCGCGCACACGATCGCGCAAGCGCTTATTACCCGCCGCATATTTCCCGCGATGGCGTTAAGTTGAAACGAACCTGAACTACCCGGATCATCCGCACCTCCTGCAACCTCCCCAACCTCAGGACTTCAGTTCGCCGAGCTGAAAGACGGCTTTGATTCCAGCCGAAAACTGGTCGCGAAACTTTTCCGGCGGCGCCGGAAATGGCGCTGCCCGCCGAATCGCGCGAAGCACCGAATCATCGAACGCGGGGTCGTTCGAGCTCGTGCCAATCTTCAGGGCGGTCAGCGCACCGTCGGACCCGATCGCAAAATTCACCGTCGCCGTCAGATCGTTCGATCCGCTGGTAAACGTCCAAGCCTTCTTTATCTGATCCTGCACAGTTTTATAGTACAGGATAAATTCCGGGTCCTGTAGAATCCCAACGCTGCCTTTGCCGGAGCCGACTCCGTAGCCCGCCCCTTCAGTCGCGTTGCTTGCAACCACCGGTCCTCCGCCGGCCGGCCCCTTGGCGGTGGTCTCGGACGCGCCGGAGTCATCGTCATCTTCATCTTCAGGCGGAGGGTTTTTCGCCAGCTCCTTGACATGCTCCGCGAGCAGCTGCCGCTTCAGCTTCGCGAGCCGCTGCTCAACGCTCGGTGTCGCCGCAATCCTGGCGATCGTCGATCCAGCCTTCGGACTACGGCTGGCCTTGTTCGGCGTCGGCTTCGGCGCCGGCTTTTTCGTTTTCGTGGGCTCCGGGGTCGGCTCGATAGTCGGCTCTGCCGTAGGCTCCGGCGAAGGTTCTGCCGTCGCTTCAACTGTCGGCGCGATCGTAGGCTCGGGCGTCGGGCTCGGCGTCGGCTCCTCGGTCGCCTTGGCGTTAATCTTCAGCGCGTTCTTGTCGCTGTCATTCAGCGCGAGCTCCGTCTTTGACGCCTCGGTCTTGACCTTCGACTCCTCTGATTTCGCCTGCGCCGCTTTCGCTTCCTCCGCCTGATGGCGGTTGATGCGCGGCAGATGCGTCCCCAAATCCCCTGCTGGAATGTTATCCACGATTTTTACCGTGTAGGCGGGCGGCGCGGCTTCCTCGGGATGCAAAAAACGCGGCGCGATGAAGAACACCAGCGCAAAAATCGCCGCATGCCCAAGTGCCGAGACGAAAATCGCCGCAAAGTATCCGAGTCGCGATGGCCGCTCGTCACCACTACGGTCCGGCGATGCCACGACTAGGGCTCACTTCGCGTGTCGGTCCCACTCGCCGGCATTTCCGTCACCATCCCGACGTTTTCGATTCCCGCCGCCTTGATCGCCGCCATCGTGCGGATCACCTCGCCGTACGGCACCTGGTCGTCGGCGCGGATGAAGACCTCACGATCCGGACGCTCCTGCGCTATCGCCTTCAGCTTGCCGGTCAAATCGTCCGCCGAGAGCTTCGCGTCGTTGAGATAAATCTGCCGGTCGCGCGTGATCGACACCACGAACTGCTCTTCCTTGCCCGGCAGCGCCTCGGCCTTGACTGCCGGCAGCGTAACCGCGACGCCCTGCTGGATAATCGGCGCCGTGACCATGAAGATGACGAGCAGCACCAGCATCACGTCCACCAGCGGCGTGACGTTGATCTGCGAGACCATCTGCCCGCGCTGTCCTGGATCGAATGCCATTGCAATGACGCCCTTACGAAAGGAAATGACGCTCGGCGATATTTAAAAATTCGGAGGTGAAATTATCCATCTCGGTCGCCAGCACGCGCACGCGCGCGATAAAGTAGTTGTAGAACATCTGCGCGGGGATCGCCGCGACCAGTCCTACTGCCGTCGTGATCAGCGCCTCGGCGATTCCCGGCGCGACCGCCTGGATGCTCGACGTATGCGACGCGGACAGCCCCAGGAACGCCGTCATTATTCCCCACACCGTGCCGAACAGCCCGATAAACGGGCACGACGACCCGGTGGTCGCCAGAAACGTGATGCCGGATTCGAGTTTGGTCAGCTCGACGTTTTCCTGGCGCTTCATCGCGCGCATCACGTTCGCGATTCCGCCCAGGTCGGTCGAAAAGCCGCCCTCCGCCCCGACCGCCTGGCGTTTGGCGCGCGTGAGTTGCAGCAACTCCTGGTACCCGGCGCGAAAAACCTGCGCGACCGGGCTGAGTTTCAGGCCGACGCTCGCGGTATGAATCGCGGCGAGGTTTTTCGATTCCCAAAAGATCGCGATAAATCGTTCGGACTGGCGCCGCGCCCGCGAAATCTGGATCAGCTTGTAGAGGATTATTCCCCAACTCCCGATCGAAAACGCCACCAGCAGCCACAACACGACCGCCACCACCGGGCCGGTCCCCAGCACCAGTTCCACCACCCCCAACCCGCCTGCACCGCTCACCTGATGGAGCATAAAACCGCCATGTAGCCGAACAATCGCACTATTATAAGGGTATCAGACCAGCCAAAACCAGCGGGCGTCTCATCAAGGTGCATGGGTCACCGCCGCGGCGTACAATCTGTACATCCGACTCGGACTTAGTCTAAGGTTCGGGCGGTTGCTCTTAATTTTGCAACAGCGCGCATTGACCGCTGGGGAGGAATGATCGGTGGCGATAAAAGTCGGGATTAACGGATTCGGCCGCATCGGCAGAATGTTCCTGCGCGCGGCGCTGACCAAAAAGGACCTCGAAGTCGTCGCCGTCAACGACATCACCGACGCGCCCACCCTCGCGCACCTCCTCAAATACGATTCCATCCACGGCACGCTCCGCCAGGAAGTCAAAGCCGAAGGCGGTTTCATTTACCTCGACGGCAAGCCTCTCCAGGTGCTCGCCGAACGCGACCCCGCCAGCCTGCCGTGGAGCAAGCTCGGCGTGCAGGTGGTAATCGAATCCACCGGACTGTTCACCGCGCGCGACAAAGCCGCGATGCATCTCTCCGCCGGCGCGAAAAAAGTCGTCATCAGTGCTCCCGCCGACGGCGCCGACGTCACGCTGTGCCTGGGCGTCAACCAACAGGCCTACGACCCGAAAAAGCACGACGTGATTTCCAACGCGTCATGCACCACCAACTGCCTCGCGCCGATTGCAAAGGTCCTGCACGAGAGTTTCGGAGTAGCCCACGGCCTGATGACCACCGTGCACAGCTACACCTCGGATCAGATGCTGCATGACGGTCCGCACAGGGATCTCAGGCGCGCGCGCGCCGCGGCGGTCTCGATGGTCCCGACCTCGACCGGCGCCGCGAAAGCTATCGGCCTGGTGCTGCCCGCGCTCAACGGCAAGCTCGACGGCATCGCGATTCGAGTGCCGACCTCCAACGTCTCGATCGTCGATCTGACCGTCACGGTCGATAAGGACGCCGAGGTGAAATCCGTAAACGCCGCGATGAAGGCCGCTGCCGACGGCCCCCTCAAAGGGATTCTCGCCTACAGCGAGGCGCCGCTGGTCTCGGTCGATCTCAACGGCGACCCGCATTCGTCTATTTTCGACGCTCCGCTGACCAAGGTGATCGGCAAGCGGATGGTGAAAGTATTTTCGTGGTACGACAACGAATGGGGCTACTCGAACCGCCTCGCCGACATCGCCGCATTCGTCGCGGGCCGGCTTTAGCGAGCAGCGATTTCGCGTCCTTCAAATCGGCGGTGGCGAAGCCCTCGGTGAACCAGTTGTAGATGTCGGCGAGCATCGCGCGCGCTTCGACCGCCTTGCGGCGTCACTTGTCGAGGCCGACTTTCTTCATCAACGCGATGAAGCGCGGTTCGGTGCGAATCGGGTCGAACATCTTGTCCACCTTGAGGAACAGCAGCCACCACGAGCGGGCCTCGTAAGACTTCTCAACCGGGATTTCCGTTTTGACTCTCAGATTCCAACTCTTGTATAGGCCGTACGACCTCTCTGTACAAGTTTTTAGGCGGTGTTGGTCCACGGGGTTTCCAGCGGCGCCGGGAGGGGCCGGTT